>Ga0180432_10000009_pt1 | contig 270614 bp, 200 predicted proteins | sample SS_ome_10_FD_132414 | JGI IMG/M metagenome (GOLD analysis project Ga0180432, IMG submission 132414) | Hypersaline lake sediment archaeal communities from the Salton Sea, California, USA - SS_1_MS_2 metaG | ecosystem: Environmental > Aquatic > Non-marine Saline and Alkaline > Hypersaline >... | reverse complement strand
TCGCGCGTCCTGGTACTCGATCGACATCCCGGTTCCTCCCTGAAAACTCTCAACGGATCCACCTTCCTGCCGATCAATATACCTCCCTTTGTCGCCTTGCGCCAGAGCTTTGGACTACACCCGGCGACGTCCGAACGCGGGCTCGTGTCGGCCGTCGATCCTGGGTAACATGTCGTGTCCCCGAGGGCCAGGTGGTGGGTCGACGGCAACAGAGGAGTCGGTATCATGATCCGACGCTCCAAGAGCGGCGGGGTGGGCATCGCGTCAGCGTGCGCGGTCGTGGGGGTCTGCGTTGGGTGTGCCTCGCCGTCGTCAGGCGGCAAGGGACCTCGTGAGGTCGACGTGGGCAAGGTCGGTTTCCTAGACAAGGCCGTTGAGGTGCCGGACGGGACGCGCCGCCGGTACGTCGTCTACGTCCCCCACGCCTATGCGCCTGAGAAGCTCTGGCCCGCGATCTTGTTCCTGCACGGTGCGGGCGAACGCGGCACCGACAACGAGGGGCAGGTCCGCGTCGGCATCGGTCGGGCGATCCGCCAGCGGGAGGCCACGTTCGGCTTTGTCACGGTGATGCCGCAGTGCGCCGCCGGACCGGCGTGGTGGACGAAGGAATCGGAGAAGGCCTACGCGATGGCCGCCCTGGCCAAGACGCGCAAGGAATACGCGATCGACCCCGAGCGAATCTACCTGACCGGCCTGAGCATGGGCGGGTCCGGCACGTGGACGCTGGCTGCAGACCATCCGAAGCTGTGGGCGGGGATCGTGCCGATCTGCGGACGGGCCCAGCTGAACAAGGCCCGTCGGATCGCGCACCTCCCCTGTTGGTGCTTCCACGGGGCCGCGGACCCGACCGTGCCGGTCAAGCACTCGCGCGACATGATCGACGCGCTCAAGAAGGCCGGCGGCAAGCCCCGGTACACGGAGTACGAAGGCGTGGGCCACAACAGCTGGGACGCCGCCTACGACACCGACGCGCTCTACACTTGGATGCTTCAGCATCAAGCCAAGGAGGCAAGCCGATGACGAGATCTCAACTCACAGGATGTCTGGCGCTGGGCTTGACGTTGTCCGGCCTTCTGTCCGGGCCGGCCAGCGCGATGACGGAGGAGGAGCTCAGGCAGCTCTATCTGGACGTCGTCGAGCTGACGGTGGACGTCTTCGAGCCGATCTGGGTGGACGACAGCAAGAACGTGCCGAACGCGGGGTACTACGACTTCCGCAAGTACGACACCTGGGGCCCCAAGTGGTACGCCAACGTCGTCACCGTCCCGGGGTGCGGGCAGATCGCCTACTGCTATTCGGTGCTGCTGTCGGAGACCGACAAGGCCACGTTCGGCAAGACGAAGCTGTCTCGGGCCGACATGCTCGACCGCTGCATCAAGGCCATTCGCTGGTGCTGCATGACCAGCGCCTACGTCAAGAACCCCTACCCGTTCCACCCCGTGGTGGTCCCGCACAACTTCTATGACGGCAAGCAGTGGCGGCGGAAGCTCGGCTACCGCGCCGACGAGCTCGGCTGGTTCACGGTCGCGTGTGCGAGGCTCTGGGACAAGCTGGATAACGAAACCAAGGGCCTGGTCGAGCAGGTCATGATCGGCGGCGCGCAGCCCGAGCGACTCGTCCGCACGTGGCGGCTGGGCGGGGGCGGCAATCATGACGTGGTCAAGCAGGACCTGTCCAGCACCACGGGGGCAGCCTATCTGTTCCCGAATCGCGACGACCACAAGAAGTACCAGGACATCATCCGCGGGAACGGCGTCGATCTGGTCGCGACCGTGCACGATCTGGCCTGCAACATCAAGGCCGACGGCAAGACCATCCGCGAGTGGTCCAAGGACGCGTGGAACCTCTATCAGGATTACTCCAGCGACCACCACGGGTGGTGTCAGGTCTGGTACGGGTGTGATCTGGTCTTCGAGGGACGGTTGTACATCGAGCTGCTCAGCCATCTCTACAACCTGCCCGTGCCCGAGGTCTACACGTACGAGGGCAACGGCTTCGACGGCGTGCTCGACTGGGTCAAGACGATCTGTTTGCCCGAGGGCGAGCCGGCCAGCGTGCACGGGATGGAGTACGACGCCTACTACGGGTCGGGCCTGCTGGCCTACTGCTACGGCGCGACGATCAAGAAGGACTCCGTCTCGGCGGCGTTGGAGGAGCAGGCCGCCCAGCTGCTCAAGCGGCATACGCAGGCGGTGCGGTTGTACGACTACCACCGCAACTGCTACGCCAAGGCAGCCACCTGCTACCTGCTGCACAAGATCCACGGTCCGCGGGCGAACCCGCTATCACCGGCCGAGGCCTGGCGGGCCCGAAACGGCAATACGCACTACCGCTGGCAGCAGTGCCTCGTCCATCGGTCCGACAAGAAGTGGGCGTCGTGGTCCTGGGGGACGATCTCGGCCGGCGGGGGGCGGATGGCCGGTCTCGTCGCGCCCGCCCGAAACGGAGGCGGCACGGATGAGCCGTTGATGTACCTGCTCCAGAACTCGCTCATCGGCACGAAGAGCGTCAAGTGGACGGGCGACAAGCCGAAGGGCTTTCGGTCCGACGTGGTTTATCGTCACCGCTGCAGCGACGACGGGCTGAGCACCGCGGGCACGGTGGTCGAGCCCGGTATCGACCGTCATTATGCGTTCTTCGCCTTCGACGACGGCCCGTGCGTGCTGTTCACCGTGTTCCGCGCCCGCCAGGCCTGCCAGATGTACTTCCAGGGCATCCCGATCTTCTTCTACGTCAGGCCGAAGCTCACCTCGAGCAGGCTGTACTGGGACGCCCAGGGCACTCAGCCGCTCGAGACGACGGCCATTCGCAGCTCACCGTGGTGGTGCGTGGCCGATCGGCTGGGGATGGCCACGGTGGGGGGCAGCAAGAAGCTCCGGATCAAGCGGGTCACCGGCAAGAACTGGGCGCGGACTTCCGCCTACAAAGACAAGGCCGACGCGATCTACACCGGCACGATCGACGAGGTGAAGGTCCCCGCCGGCGGGCTGGGCGTCGACATGGCCACGGCGATCTACACCGAAACGCCGCACGAGGCCGTCGCCAAGGCCTCGCAAGCGCTCGAGAAGGGCGTCCTGGAACTGCCGCATAGGTGGAAGGGCGTCGTCATGCCGGACGCCCACTGCCCCGGCCGACGGCACCTCGCCGTGGTGAACTTCGACGGCGGCGAGTGCGAGGCCAACCTGTCGTTGTCCTTCGACGAGGGCGCGCCCATTCTTTCGACCGAGACGGTCATCACGGGCAAACGCGGGTCCGCCAAGCTCCACCTCGAACAGCTCGGCTCGGCGGGGCTGACGCTGGATCTGTATGCCGAGGTGCCCGACAGCAAGACCGTCCGCGCCCGCCGGGTCAGCCGCGTCCGGTTCGTGCTGATCCCCGAGGGAAGTCCGAACGCCACCGTGGACGTGCGATACCCGCCTGCCGCAGGACGCGCCTATGACCTGAACGTGCAGAACGCGAAGATCGCCGGCCGGGACACGGGCTCCAACACGGTGACGCTGGCGTTGAGCGGGCCAGCCTGTGTGGACATCGTCCCGAGGCTCGAGGCAGATGGGCTCGGCCCGGCCGTGGAGATCACCGACCTCCGTCACCGAGAGGACGGACGCGTTGAGATTGAGGTGACCGCTGAGGATCAGAGCGGCATCGCCTTCGTCGAGCTCTACCGAGACGGCAAGCCCCTGCCCATGCCACCGGCGGGCAAGTACGTCTGGGTCGATCACCCCGGGAGCGGCGCACACACGTACCGCGCCGTGGCCGCCGACGCCTCGACGCAGAAGAACACGCGGATCAGCTTCAAGCGAACCGTGATCGTGGAGCGAGGCAAGACCCGGCCGTGAGGATGGCTGTCGGGTTCCGGGTTCCGGGGCTCGGACGTCTGCGGGTGGGCCCTACTTCGCCGGGCCGTGGTTCTTGAAGAGGTAGAGGCCCTCCTTGCCGGGGGCGATGATGTCCTTCCAGCCGTTGCCGTCGAGGTCTTGGACCCAGAAGTAGATGCCCACGCCGCTGGCCTTCGTCGGCGGGCCGTAGTCGAGCGTGACCCGGCGGAACATCCCGCCGTCAATGTTGAAGTAGTACACGCCGACCGGATCGTCCGCACCGGGGTCGTGACCGTTGTGGGCGCGGTAGCGCTTGCCCGTGACCAGCTCGAGCTCCCCGTCGTTGTCGACGTCGTGCAGGGCGATGTCGTGATACTGCGACCGGTCCGGGTCGATGTCGTGCCGGACCCACGTTCGCTTGCCGTCGCTGCCCTTCTTCTGCTCCAGCCACCACAGCCCGTACGGATGGCCCGCCCCGGCGATGATGTCGGCCAGGCCGTCCTTGTTCACGTCGTGGACGAGAATCGGGTCGCTGGTCACCCTCATGTCGAATTCGCGATGGACCGTCCACTTGCCCTTGATCGGATCCTTGGGCGCCTCGACCCAGGCGTTCGGGATGACGAAGTCGCCCCGCCCGTCGCCGTTGACGTCGCCGAAGCCCAAGCCATGCCCCACGCCCTTCGGCATGATGACGTGCTCGGTGAACTTGCTTTGTCCTTTGCCGTCGGCGCCGCGGACGAGGCGGTAGAATACCAGTCGGCCGCCGGCGTTCGGGACGGCCTCTAGATGGCCGTCGCGGTCGACGTCCCAGAACCGAATCGTCTCGACGTTGCCCGTCTCGTCAACGTCGTGCGTCTTCCACGGGACTGGCTTGCCCTTGGGGTTCTCGCGCCAGCGGAGCTTCTTGCCCCACCACCCGCCGGTGATGATGTCCAGGTACCCGTCGCCGTTGACGTCCATGGGGAAGTCGCAGAAGTCGTCGCGGTACTCGCCCTCGGGCTTGACGTCGCAGATCTTGTGGGCCTTCTTGAAATCGGGCCCTGCATACCAGTACCCGCCCGAGACGATGTCGATCTTGCCGTCCTTGTCGACGTCAAACGCCGAACACGCCTCGAAGACCTCCCCGCTGATCTTGATCCGCTCGAACTTCAACGGCCCGGCGGCCCTCGCCGCGACGCAGCACACGAGCACGACCATGCTCACTCGACCCAACATCGCATTCCTCCTATCGCTCCGGCCGATCCCAAGGCGCTTGCCCGGGCCTGTCATCCGAAGATCGCTGACAATACCCGCAGTGATCGCAGCGCTTATACATCCGGACCCCAAGCCCATCAAGCAGGGATGTGTGATAGTCGGGGCACCCCTCCGATAGCTCGCCGAATCTGTCACGCACCTGTCGAGCACGCGCGTCGGTCTGTCACGGTAGTGGGCGGTCGTCCGGCGGCAATGCACGTCACCGAATGTTTGTCTCCGCCGGAGCAAGGACGTATCATTTGCGACCAGGGCGACGACATCGGGAACCCGCGGAGGTCCGTCATGATCGACCAGATCGAGTCCCGGTTCCGGGAGATCCTCCCCCAGGCCGACTACGTTACGCTCCGCTACGTGCAAGACCGAACCGAGACGATCCCCGTCCGTCAGAACGTCGTCGAGCCCGTTACGCGGGGCGAGGACGCCGGCGCGATGATTACCGTCATCGACGGCGACGGTATGGGCTACGCCGCGACGAGCGACCTGACGACGTCGGGCCTGAGGCGCGCCGCCGAGCAAGCCCTGGCTTGGGCGCGGACCACGGCCGGACGGTGTGTGGCCGACTTCTCCCAGGTGCCGCGGACGTCGGCGCAGGCCGACTACCAGACCCCCGTGACCAAGCCCTGGGATTCGCTGTCCCTCAAAGACAAGGTCGACCTGCTCCGCCGCGAGTGCGAACGGCTCAAGACGGATGACCTGATCGTCGACTGGATGACCGCCCTGATGTACGAGGAGGCCGACGCGCTGCTGCTTACCAGCGAGGGCGGGCGGATCCACCAACGGTTTGCGTGCCTGCTGCCGCTGATGCGCGCGACGGCCAACAAGGGCACGGACACGCAGACGCGCACGCTCGCTGGCTATGCGTTCACGCGTCAGGGCGGCCTGGAGATCCTGGACGACATCGGTTACGCAGAGGCCGCCCCGCGAATCGCTGCCGAGGCGCTCGAGCTGCTGGCCGCACCGGACTGCCCGTCCGGCACGATGTCCCTCCTGGCCGCGCCCGACCAGATGGTCCTGCAGATCCACGAATCGATCGGGCACCCGCTCGAGCTGGACCGCATCCTCGGCGACGAGCGCAACTACGCGGGCACCAGCTTCGTGACGCTGGACATGCTCGGCACCTACCGGTACGGGTCGGATCTGCTCAACGTCACGTTCGACCCCACCCGGCCCGAGCAGCTCGCCAGCTACGCCTATGACGACGACGGCACGCCCGCGCAGCGCGAATACATCATCAAGGATGGCATCCTGCAGCGGGCCCTGGGAGGAATCGCGTCGCAGACCCGAACGGGCAAGCCAGGCGTGGCCAACGCACGGGCGTCGGGCTGGAACCGCCCGCCGATCGACCGCATGGCCAACCTCAACCTCGAGCCGGGCGACGCGACGTTCGACGAGATGGTCGCCGCCGTCGAGCACGGCATCTACATGGAGACCAACCGCTCGTGGTCCATCGACGATTCGCGGAACAAGTTCCAGTTCGGGTGCGAGCGGGCCCGGCTCATCGAGAACGGCCAGCTGACCACCGTCGTGAAGAACCCCAACTACCGCGGCATCTCCGCCACGTTCTGGCGGAACCTCGAGCGGGTCGGCAACGAGGACACCTTCGTGGTCATGGGCACGCCCAACTGCGGCAAGGGCGAGCCGAACCAGCTGATCAAGGTCGCACACGCCTCGCCGGCCGCCCTGTTTGCCGACGTCGACGTCTTCGGAGGTGCATAGGCCATGCAGGACGATTTCCACAGAATCGCCGACGCCCTGACGGCCGCCCTGACCGGTCAGGAGGTTCTGACGGTCTGGTTTTCGGCCGAAGCGTCCGACTTCGTCCGCTTCAACCACAACCAGGTCCGCCAGGCGGGCAGCGTCACGCAGCGGTCAATCAGCGTCGATTTGATCGAAGGCCAGCGTCACGCGTCCGGGCAGCTTCGCCTCTCGGGCGACTTCGAGTCCGACCGCCAGCGAGCCGGCAAGCTCCTGGCCGACCTCCGCGAGATCCGCAGCCAATTGCCGGACGATCCGCATTTGCTCTACGCGACCGACGTGCAATCGACCGAGCGTCGGGAGGAGAATCGCCTGCCCGACGCGTCAGCCGTCGTCGCCGATGTTCAGAAGACCGGCGCGAATCGCGACCTGGTCGGTCTGTACGCCGGCGGGGCGATCCATGCGGGGTTCGCCAACTCTCTCGGCCAGCGCAATTGGTACACGAGCTACAGCTACAACCTCGATTGGAGCTTCTATCACCAGGCGGATAAGGCCGTGAAGACGGCGTACGCCGGCTTTGAATGGCGCCCGGCCGACTTCGACCGCAAGGTGGCCTGGGCGGCCGAGCAGCTCTCGGCGATCGCCCATCCGCCGCAGACCGTCAAGCCCGGTCGATATCGCGTCTACCTTGCGCCGGCCGCGGTGCACGACCTGATCGAGCTGCTCGGCTGGGGCGGGTTCGGGCTCAAGGCACATCGCACGAAGCAGACGTCGTTGCTCAAGCTGGCCGAGGGCCAGGCCGGTCTCGCACCGGCCGTCACGATCCTCGAAAACACGGCCGACGGCGTCGCCCCGAACTTCCAGGAGGCCGGATTCCTGAAGCCCGACCGCGTCACGCTCATCGACCACGGGCGGCTCGGCGACTGCCTCACGTCGCCCAGGTCTGCAAAGGAATACGACGTGCCCACGAACGGCGCGTCGGCCTACGAAGCGCCCGAGTCCGTCGACATGGCAGCCGGCGACCTGGCGATGCAGGACGTCCTGAAGAAGCTCGACACAGGCGTCTACGTGAACAACCTCCACTACCTCAACTACTCCGACCGGGCCGGCTGCCGCGCGACCGGCATGACCCGCTTCGCCACCTACTTGGTCGAACACGGCGCGATCCAAGGCCCGCTGAACGTCATGCGGTTCGACGAGACGCTCTACCGCATCCTCGGCGAGAACCTGATCAGCCTCACCGCCGAGCGGGAGATGATCCTCGACCCCGACACCTACTTCCAACGCGCCACCGCCAGCGCCCGCCTCCCCGGCGCCCTGATCGAAGACTTCAGTTTCACGCTGTAGGCCGGCGCGGTTCCGGGACGATGATGACATTGGCGAGGGTTCTTGATACTCTGGCGCTAGGTTGAGGACCCATCCCATGATCCGATCACTCACCATCGAAGGATACCGCTGCTTCGAACGGTTCGAAATGGCCGACCTCGGCCGTGTGAATCTCCTGGTTGGGACCAACAACTGTGGGAAGACCTGTGTCCTGGAAGCTCTCTGGCTACTGGGTGCTGGGGGCGACCCCCGTGTCTTGTTGGACATCATGCGCCGCAGGGGAGAAATGCTAGCAAGCAGGGGGCAGTCCACCCGCAACCAGACGGAGGGTGACATCTGCCACCTATTCCATGGCCGAAGGATTCAGCTTGGCAGCCGGTTCACCATTCACTGCGAAACCAATAGCGGCTCCCGATTCGCTGAGTGGGTTGTTAAGGAGCTTGAGGACGACGCACAGTCACTGTTCTCACAGGAGGAGGACGAGCCTGCGTACTCGCGCGCGCCGCCCAGCGCCCTCTGTTTTGACAGCAATGAAGGCGAAGCACCCGCGCAACTCCCCCTTTCATCGAGAGAGGGACTGCCTTTCGACACGGTGCGGCGGTCACGGGGATGGCCAGTCGGAGACCTTAAGCGCGTCCCCCCGCAGTTCCTTGGCACCGAATCTCTGTCGCCTTCCGAGGTCGTTGCCTTCTGGTCGGACATCGCACTGACCCCGAAGGAAGAACTGGTCCTGCGGGCCTTACGAACGATAGAGCCCGATACCGAGAAGATCGCTCCTAGTCTTCCTGTCGACCCCGGTTACGGTCACCCCCATGTGCGCGGGGGAATGAAGGCAAAGATGCGAAGCAACGATGAGCCGATTCCCCTGGGAAGTATGGGCGACGGCATGTGGCGGATGGTGTCGCTCGCCATCGCAGGCATCTCCTGCCGAGACAGCGTGCTCTTGGTGGACGAGATCGACACCGGGCTGCACTACACCGTCATGGAGGGGATGTGGAAGATGCTCTACGAGATCGCCAGGGAGTTCAACGTGCAGGTCTTCGCGACCACACACAGCTCTGACTGCGTCAGGAGCCTGTCCTCGATTTGCCGGGAAGAAGTCAGAGAGGAGAGCGAGGTGACGATTCAACGAATCGAGCCCGACCATACGAAGGCCGTAGCCTACTCCGAACGGCAGGTCACCATCAGTGAGAAACAGCAGATAGAGGTCCGCTGAGCGTGCCCAGACCCCACCCAAAGATCCTCCTGGTGGAAGGACCTGAAGACCAATACACCGTTGCTGGGCTCATGTCTGCCCATGTCCACTGGGGGAGCAGCAGAGCGGAGTGGCCCGTGCTCATCGAGCCCTGCGGAGGCGTTTCGGGGTTGTTGGACGTCGACTTGATCCGGACTTACCTCCAGCGTCAGGAGCACAAGGCCATAGGCATCATGGTTGACGCTAATGAGAACGCTGGGGGACGCTGGCAGCGTATCCGAGACGAATGCGCTGGTGATTTCCGCGACCTCCCGAGGGCGTTCCCTCCAGAAGGGCTGATCAGCGCGAACCCGAGCGGGAGGCGCCTTGGCGTGTGGATCATGCCAGACAACCATTCCGAGGGGATGCTTGAGGATTTCCTGACTCCGCTGGTCCCGGAGGCGCACGGTTCTCTCTGGAGGTACGCGCAGGAAGCCACGAACCAAGCACGGACTTGCGGGGCGACCTACCGGGACGCCCACGTGGCCAAGGCCAGGACCCACGCCTATCTTGCCTGGCAGGATAGGCCCGGAAGGTCGTTTGGCGACGCCTTGAAGGCCGGCCACCTTGACCCGCACTCCGAGCACGCCCTCCCCTTCGTGACCTGGTTCAAGCGGCTGTATGAGCTGGGCAGCTGACGTGCGCCCCGTGACGGACAACCGGCACCCCATCGCAGATCCCGAGCAGTCCACACGATCCGCACGACTCGGGCTCCTATCCGGCGTCGCCGCCATCGTGCTGTGGTCGTTCACGGCGGCGCTGGTTTGTCTTGGGGCGGACGCGATGGGGGTGTGGGCGTTCCTTGCGGTGGCGGCGCTGACGGGCGGGGGGCTGCAAATGGGGCTTCGTCGCGCCTACCACGGAGAGTTGCGCAGCGCCGTGTCCCTGCCGAGCAGGCTGTGGGCGGTCACGATCTTCGGCTTCGTCCTCTACGGCGTGATCTACCCGTTGGCCGTGGCGCTGGCCGGCAGTGAGGCCGAACGATGCGGCGTCAACCTGATCAACTACCTCTGGCCACCGCTCACCGTCGTCTGCGGCGTGTTGTGGGTGCCGCCGACGCGGTTCCGACCCGTCCTGGGGCTGGCCATCGCGCTCGCCCTGGGTGGGACGGTCCTGGCCAATGCCGGCCCGATCCGCGCGGCCTGGGGCGACCTCGGGCGGGCTGATGGCGTCTGGACGGCGGCGAGCGTCCTTCCCTATCTGCTCGCGCTGATCGGCGCGGTCGTGTGGGCGATCTACTCCTCGCTGCTGGCTCGATGGCGGCGTTGGTGTCGCCACTACAACACCAGCGCGATCGGCCTGGTGATGGTCGGCCTGATCGCGGGCCTGGTCGCGTTCGGCACGGAGAGCGGGGGGTCGGGTCTGACCGGGATAGGCCTGCTGGCGGCCGTCCTCTGCGGTCTGGGGCCCCAGTGCGGCGGATACATGCTCTGGGAGCTCGCGCTGGTCCGGGCCGACGTCAAGACGCTGGGCCTGCTCGGTGCGATGACGCCGATCCTCTCGACCCTTTGGCTCTGCCTGCTCCTGCGATTCCTGCCCGGATACGAGCTGATCCTGGCTGCGATCCTGGTGAGCGGCGCCGTCGTCCTCAGCACGCGGTCGTAGACCAAACCGATCGGCGGGACTTGCCAAGGGCCCGCCCGGTTCGCTCTAATGGTGGCATGGGGACTGAGGATCTGCGACGTATCCTGGAACGCTGGCCGTACGAGCCCGGGAAGATTACCGTCCGCACCATCACCAGCAAGGACGGCGGTGAGAAGGTTCAGATGCGTCTGGACCTGGGCCTGCTGCAGATGGAGATGGACGGCCGACCTGACGGACAATGCCCCAAGGGGGCCGAATCGCTCCTGGACTATCATCGCAAGCAGCTCGCCAAGTACGAGGAGAACAACGGCACCGACCTGGGGTTCCACCTGAGCTCGGAGGACTGCCAGCGCCTCCGCGACGAGGCCCTGATGTACTACCATCGGTACCTGAGCCTCTTCGTGCTGGAGGACTACGCCCGCGTCGAGCGCGACGCCCTGCGGAACCTGCAGGTACTGGACCTCTGCAACAAGTACGCGTCGGAGGAATGGGATCGGGTGGTCCTCGAGCAGTACCGCCCCTACATCGTGATGATGAACACCCGCGCCAAGGCCCTCCAGGCCATGGGGGCCGGGATGTTCAAAACCGCCCTCGCCCAGGTCGAGGCCGGGCTGCGAACCATCCGCGAGTTCTTCGAGCAGTACGACCGATCCGACGCCTTCGCCCAGTCGAGCGAGGTGCAGATCCTGCGGGCCCTTCGCCACGACATCGTGCAGCGCCTGCCCATCGGCGCCATCGAGCGGCTCGAGCGCAAACTCCAGCGTGCCCTCCGCGAGGAGCGCTACGAGGACGCCGCCAGGATCCGCGACCAGATCAGGAATCTCCAGGACAACGCCGAGGCCGACGCCTGATCCAGCTCCCTCGCAAACCCGATCCGTCTTCGTGTACCATGCATCACATATCGCCAGGGTCGATTCATCGGCGCCCGCGACATCGGTCGCCCGGAGGAGTAGTCTGAATGCAAGGTGGTTACGCTGACGTCACTCAGGTGTTCTCTGACCTGGCCGCAACGAAGGGCCGGCTGACCTTCGTCGAAGGGAAGAAGGACTTTGTGCTCTGGCAGGCTGAGCTCCGCGAACGGCTCGTGGACCTCCTGCGCCTGCCTGTCATGCCCGGTCAGCCACCGGACGTCGAGGTGCTGACGTCCGAGGACTGCGGCAGCTACATCCGCGAGAAGATCGTCATGCGCGCGGTGGACGGCCTCGGTGTTCCCGCCTATCTGCTTCGCCCCACGCAACATCGCGGACCCAGGCCCGCGGTCCTGGCCATCCACGGTCACGGGCCGGGCAAGTGCATTCCCGTCAACCTCCCTCCCCCCGACTACGACGTCACGGGCATCACCGAGGGCGAGCGCGACTACGCCGTCCAGGCCGTCGAGCAGGGCATGATCGCCCTGGCGCCGGACCTCCGCGGGTTCGGCGAGCTCATGCTGGACGACGAGTTCAGCCGGGAGCATGGCAACAGCTGCATCCAGCTCGCTTGCCGCGCCCTCCAGACGGGCCGAACGCTGCTCGGCATGCGGATCGCCGACCTGATGCAGTTCGTCGATTGGCTCCAGACGCATCCCGACGTCGACGCGAAGCGGATCTGCGCGACGGGTAACAGCGGGGGCGGGACGGTCACGCTCTTCCTGTCCGCCGTCGACCGACGGGTCGCCGTGGCCGTTCCCGGATGCTATTTCTGTACGTTCCAGGACAGCACGCTGTCCATCCACCATTGTCCGTGCAACTACGTGCCCGATCTGAGCGCCTATGCCGAGATGCACGACGTCGCGGGACTCATCGCGCCCAGAGCGATGCTTGTCGTCGCGGGGCAGGACGACGACATCTTCCCCATTGACGGCGTCCGCCGCGCCTACGCCGCGTTGGAGAAGGTCTACGCCGCCGCCGGGGCAGAACAGAACGTCGAGCTCTACGTCGGCCACGGCGGGCACCGCTATTTCAAAGAACGCGTCTGGCCCTTCATCGGCGAGAATCTTGCCGAGATCGAGTAGTGCTGTCCTCGGTCAGTCAGCTTCATACCGATGGGGTGGGTGCTCCATCGCTCTGGCGGCGCGGAACGCAAGTGCTGCGTCCGTTGGCGTCCCCAACCGCCAGAACGACGGGCCCCCTGCACCCCACAAGGAGGATCCACCACGGCGATGCGCCGATCGGCACGATACCGTCGCGTCAGGCTCGCCATCCTGGTCTGCCTGTGCAGCGCTGTGCTCTTCCCAGCGCTCGGTTGCTTCACGCACCATTTCGGCGAGACGCTCATCCTGATCATGCCGCCAGCATTGTGCAGTTTCTTGTGGATGGGGTGGCCCGAGGTGCGACGCATCTCTGTCGCGCAGTTGGCGATCTACCTCATCGTGATGGTGGCGGCCGTCGGCGGCGCGGAAGCGTTCACGGCGCACATGGCGAGGGGTCGCGTGATCTGGGCCGAGGTCTTCTGGGCCGTCTACTTCATCGTGGCCTGGCGGGCAGCATGGGCCGTCTGGGCGCGTACGATCGGGCGTGCCGGGGAACGCTACAGGAGATGGGGGAGCATCGCGTCGGCCCGCGCCGGCGGACTGCTGAGAATACCCGTGGTCCGCGAGCGGCGGCTGGCGGCCCTGACGAGACTGATCGCTCCCGTTCGCTTCTGTCTGGTCCTGTTCGTGTTCGCCCCTTTGTTCGTCGGGTCGCTGGTACATCGGGTCAAGATCGGGAATCCCGAGGCGCCAGGCGACTACGCCCACATACCGATTGAGGACGTGTCTTTCTCCACCGAAGATGGTTTGGTCCTGTCAGGTTGGTTCTCGTCCGATGACGACAGCGATACGACGGTCGTGATCTGCCACGGCCTGGGCGCGAACAAGCACAACTTCCTCGACTTCGTCCATGTGTTCTGTAGGCGGGGGTACAGCAGCCTGATCTTCGACTTCCGCGGCCATGGCGACAGTGACGGCCACACGTCGACCTTCGGCCTGCTCGAGACGGCAGACGTTCGGGCTGCGGTCGATTGGCTCAAGCGGGAGCGCCCGGACCGCGCGGTCCACGTCTACGGTCTTGGCTCGTCGATGGGCGCGATGGCGCTGGTGCGAGCCGCCGTACGCGATCAGCGAATCGAGGCGGTCGTGCTCGACAGCTGCTTCGAATCCGGCCCGGCGCTTCTTCATCACCATCTGGGCAGGATTCCCGTGGTGGGCGGGCTGTTCGCCGATCTGCTACTCGCCTCGGCTTGCCTGCACCTCGGGGCCTCGATATGGGATCTCGACGCAACTGACGCCATCGGGCGGTTGTCGCCCCGGCCGGTCTTGCTGGTGCACGGGAAGGGCGATTTCGTCATGCCGCCCCAGAACCTCGACGTCCTGTACCGCGCCGCGGGGGAACCCAAGGAGAAATGGTTGGGCCCTGGCCCGCACAGCAATATCATGACCACCGACTTCGATGCGTACCAGGCACGCGTGCTGAGCTTCCTGGAGCGACAGGCGAAGCGGATCACCACTCGAGACAACGATTCGTAGCATCAAAAGGCGATACGCCGAATCGAAACGGAGACACCCGATGACGTTGGTCGCGCCCTACAACCTGAAGGACATCATCCACATCCGCGGCGTGGACCATCCGGAGTCGATCTCGGTCGGACCGCGGGGGGAGGCGTATACGACCGGCACCGGCGGGCAGGTGTATCGGCTCGACTTGGAAACGAACGCGGCTGAGCAGTTTGCCTCGACCGCGCCGCGGCGGATGCTGGGGCAGGCCGTCGACGCCGGCGGGAACCTGTACTGCGCCGACACGACCGGCAAGGTCATCCGGATCGCACCGGACGGGACCGAGACGACCTACGCCACCGGCCCCGGCGGGCGGGCGTTCCTGTGCACGAACTACCCGGCGTTCGATCGGGACGGGAACCTGTACGTGTCGGACAGTGGCGACTGGTCGGACCAGATCAATGGGCATCTGTACAAGATCCCGCCCGATGGCGGGGAGGCCCGGCTGTGGTATCCCGAGCCCGTCGACACGCCCAACGCGATTGCCCTGGACGCCGACGAGCGGTTCCTGTACTTCGTCGAGACGTTCGGCAGCAGCATCGCCCGCGTCGCGATCGAGCCGGACGGGTCGGCCGGTGCGTTCGAACGGGTCGTCCACATGCCCCGTCACATCCCCGACGGCATCGCCTTCGACGAGGACGGTCGGCTGTGGATCGCCTGCCACCGGCCCGATGCGATTCACGCATTCGACTTGGCGTCTCGGAAGCTGACGCTGTTCGCCGAGGACTGGAAGGGCGAGAAGCTTCGCGGGCCGACGGACGTCGCCTTCGCCGGCCCGAACCGCGACATCCTGTTGGCCGCGTCGCTCGACAATCTGGTCGTGCATCGGTTCGACAACACGGGCGTTTGTGGATTGCAGCTCAATCACCCGAGACTCGAGTGCAGCATTCCAGAGTTGGAGTGACGATTCTGGATCAGAGACGCGACCGTGAGGGAGCGTTTGATCTGAGCGATGCCTGACACGGCGCCGGTCGCGCGCTGCCCGTTGAACGCTCCCTGACGGTCGCGTTTCTGATGGGTCGTTCGACGCGACGCCACCCGAGGAGGTGGACCGATCATGACGGACCAGAAACTCCGCGTGGCCATGTTCGGGACGGGCGATTTCGGCCCGCACTTCGCCAAGTACGTCAACGCGTTCGCCGAGCTGGTCGCGGTGTGCGACCCGAGCGCGGCAGCGCGGGCGAACTTCGCCGAGGCGACTGGCCTGAAGGTCGCCGAGTTCGACCACCATGACCGGCTGCTGGCCGAGGTCGACGTCGACGCGGTGGTCATCTGCAGCGCCAACCACACGCACCGGGACATCGCCGTGGCGGCCGCCGGAGCCGGCAAGCACGTCTTCTGCGAGAAGGCCATGGCCAACACCGTGCCTGAATGCTGGGACATGGTGCGGGCGTGCGAGGCGGCCGGCGTGCGGCTGATGGTGGGGCACAAGCGTCGTCTCCGTCCGCCCTGGGGCCGGATGATCGAACTCCGCGACCGGCTCGGCCCGGTGCTGGCGATGACGTCGTGCGCGTACTACGACGCCCGCCCCTATGATCACCAGGGCTGGTGGACGCGTCGCGCGGGGTGCGGCGGGACGCTGCCCGTTATCGGTGTGCATATCCTCGACTGGATGCGGGCCATGTGTGGGGATGTGGCCACCGTTCGGGGTCTGGCAGCGCCCCAGGTGGATCGCCGCTACGATTTCCCGGACACGCTGCACGTCGCGCTGCAGTTCCATTCGGGCGCAGTCGCGTCGCTGAACGTCTCGCTGGTCTACCCGATCCTGAAGTTCCGCGAGGTCGGCGGCCCCATGGTCGTCTTCCGCGACGGGGGACTGCGGTTCGTCCCGTTCTTCGAGCACCTCGATTTGACCTGGCAGCACCGCGATGACGCCGAGCCGCACTTCGAGCGGTTTGACGACCTCGGGTTCGATCACGCCTACCGTCAAGAGTTCGGCGACTTCGTCCGCTGGATTACCGATGGCACGGCGCCTTGTCTGACCTGGCGGGAAGGTCTGCGGTGCGTGGAAGTCATGGAAGCGGCCTTGCGATCGGTGGACGAGGGCGGCACGGTGATCCCACTGCCGCTCTACCCAGACCTCGAGCCCGGCGCTTGACGTGCAGCGGAGCGCCGGCGGGTTCGCGGGCCGTGCGCACGTTGGGCCTCAACTTCGGGTACACTACCTGCTAGACTCATGCCCTTTGATGAACCGTCAGACCCCGGGTGAGGCCGCGCCGGCCGTGGAGGAGTGCTCCATGCATGACGTGCAGTCCAACACCCCTGACGAAGACGGAGTGCAGTGCGTGGCCGACCTGGTCGAAATCGCTGGGGCCCTGGCCGCCTCGACGGTGATCGTGCCGGGCGGTGACCGCGTCGACGACCTGCGCTTGGTCGAGTCGGCGAGGGACCATGGGATCATCGATCGAATCATCCTGGTCGGGCGCGAGGACCGCATCGCCGCCGCTGTCGCCGAGGTCGGCATCGATGTGGATCCCCAGGACATCATCGCTGCCGACGGGGATGAACAGACGGCCGCCGCAACCGTCGAACAGCTCAAGTCGGGCGGCATCGACGTCGCGCTGAAGGGGAACATCTCCACGCCGATCCTCAACCGTCACATGCTGCCGTTGGCGGCCCGATCCACCGTGAGCCTGGTGTCGATCTTCGACGCGGCGCCGATCGCCAACGGGCGGCCGATCGCCCTGACCGACGCGGGCGTGACGACAGTCTGCAACTTCGGCCGGTTGGTCGATCTGATTCGCAACGCGGTGGACGTGGCGCACGTCGTCATGGGGATCGACCGGCCTCGCGTGGCGATCCTGTCCGCCAACGAGAAGCAGATCAGCTCGTTGCCCTCGACGTGGCTGGGGGCCAAGTTGACCGAACGAGATTGGCCTGACGCGGTCGTGTACGGCCCGCTGTCGTTCGATCTGGCGACCGATCCGGATTCGGTAGCCATCAAGGGCCTGAAGGCAGGCCCGGCCGCCGATGAGGTAGCCGGCCAGGCCGACGTGTTGGTCTGCCCCGGCATCGACGCGGCCAACATCATCTACAAGGTCATCACGGCGATGGTCAAATACGGCCAGGCGTCGCTGGCGGGGATCACCGTCGGGTTCCCCGTCCCCTACATCATCCTGTCGCGTGCCGACACGCTGCAGACCCGGTTGGAGTCCATCGCGCTGTGCAGCATCTATGCACAGCGGGCTCCAGATCGCCAACGCCGCAAGCCCATCGTCCTTCCGCCGCAGGGCAAGACCTACCGCGTTTTGGCCGTCAACCCGGGATCGACGTCGGACAAGCTGGCCGTCTACGAGAACGACCATTGCCTGCACGAGACCGAGGTCGCGCACGATGTGCCCCGCCTCGGCACGGCGGCCGAGCGCAGCGGCCAGGTCGAGGAGCGGACGGCGTCTGCCCTTCAAACGCTCGAGGCATGGGGCATCCAGGGGATAGACGCCGTCGTGGGCCGCGGTGGGTTCCTGCCCCGTCCACCCGACAAGCTTGCCGGCGGGACGTACGTCGTCGCCGAGCGCCGGGACGGACAGATCCTCGTCGATGAGGCCATGGTCTCGGCCGTGCTGGACACGCCGGAGAAGGATCACGCCAGCAACTTGGGCATCCCGATCGCTGCGGCCCTAGCTCGGAAACTCAGCGCGCCGGCCTTCGTCGTCGACCCGGTCGTGGTGGACGAGTTCGCGCCGGAGGCGGAGTTGTCCGGGTATGAGCCGATCGTTCGGCGGAGCACGTCGCACGCGTTGAGCGTGCGTGCGGCGGCCCGGAAGGCGGCGGAGGTGATCGGCCGGCCGCTCGAGGACGTCAACCTGGTCATCGCGCACCTGGGCGGCGGAATCACGGTGGCCGCTGTCCAAGGCGGACGGATGATCGACAACAACATCGCCCTGCTCGGCGGGGGACCGTTCACGCCGCAGCGCGCCGGGCAGCTTCCGATCGGCGAGCTGATCGAGCTGTGCTACTCGGGCCGGTTCACGCGCGCCGAGCTGATCGAAGAGCTCACCAAGCGCGGCGGCTTGCAGTCTTACCTCGGCGAGAATCGCATGGAGGTCATCCAGGAGCGGATCGCCAACGGCGACGAACGCGCCCGCCTGGTCGTCGACGCCATGGTCCACCAGATCGGCAAGGAGATCGGCGCGATGTTCGCGGCCGCCGGCTGCGACGTGGAGGCCATCGTCCTGACGGGTGGGTTGGCCCGAAGCGACCGGATCCGAGCTGCGCTTCGGCGGCGCGTGGGCCGGTTGGCGCCCGTGATGGTTTTCGAGGGTTCATTGGAGATGGCGGCAATGGCGGCGGGCGCCGTGGCCGTTCTGTCAGATCGGCAGCAGCCCCGTCGATACGAAACACCGCCCCCGACCGCCGGGCCCGCCTCGGGCTGAAAACCAGGAGCGCAGCAACATGGACGAGGCAGAGCTTCACCACTGGGTGTTCCGGGCGCACGTCCTGGATCGGGCGGGTGCGCTGACCAGCATCGCATCAGCCTTCAGCAATCGGGGCATCAGCATCGAGACGGTCGTTGGCCACGGCGCCGAGGAACGGGCCACGCACGACGGGACGGTCGTGATGACGTTCCGATGCAGCGCGAAGGACAAGGACAGAATGGTCCGGGTGGTCAAGCGTCTGAGCAAGGTGACGCGGCTCGAGGAGCACCCCTACATCTCGCACAGCCTGCGCAAGTCGGCCATCATTCGCTCCACCCGGCGACTCGCTCCACACGACGTCGCCGGCGAAGAGTCGTTCTTGACCTGCGAGCTGATGGACACCGACCCGACCGGCTGGGTCTACTTCCTTGCCGGCGCGCCCAGCGAGCTCGATCCGGTGCTGCGGCGGCTGGGGTCCGAAGGCATTGTCACGGACATCGTCTATACCGTCATGGGCCTGTAGCGCGCCCGGGGCGCGGGTCCACAGTCAGGACAGGATCGTCATGGCCAGTCAGCATGGACACACGATGGCGAGAGACGGAGCCCTCTGCGTCATCGGCGCCGTGGTGGCGCTGACCGTGCTGCCGCTGGTGGATCTGGGCGACGCAGCCTACGGCGCCGATCGTCGACGGCCGAACATCGTCTTGATCATGGCCGACGACATGGGGTACTCCGATCTTGGCTGCTACGGGGGAGAGATCCGGACGCCCAACCTGGACCGTCTGGCCGCCGGCGGCCTGCGATTCACGCAGTTCTACAACAACGCCAAGTGCGCTCCGACGCGCGCGTCGCTGCTGACCGGGCTGTACTCCCAGCAGGTCCGCGTCACTGGCGGCCCCGTGCAGATGCGAAACTGCGTCACCATCGCCGGCGCGCTCAGGCCGGCCGGCTACCGCACGCTCATGGTCGGCAAGTGGCACGCAGCCGGCATCCCGGTGCAGTGGGGGTTCGACCGGCACTTCGGGCTGTGCGACGGGTGCTGCAACTTCTTCAACCCGGGCGTCCGGCGGCCGGCCGAGGGCGAGCCCGGCACGAAGTGGCCCGACAAGAAGCGCCGCTGGGCCATCGACGAGAAGGTCTATCAGCCCTACACCCCCGAGGACAGGAAGTTCTACACGACTGACGCCTTCACCGACTACGCCCTGAAGTACCTGGACGCGTACCGCGACGAGGACAAGCCGTTCTTCCTGTACGTGGCCTACACCGCCCCGCACTACCCGCTTCACGCCTGGCCGGAGGACATCGCCAGGTACAAGGGCAGGTACCTGATCGGCTGGGATGAGCTACGCCGTCGGCGCTACGCGCGGATGGTCGAGATGGGCCTGATCGACAAGCGGTGGGGGATGTCTCCGCGCGACGAAGGATCGCTCAGGTGGGCCGACGCGGAGGACAAGGCCCTCTGGGGTCTTCGGATGGCCGTCTACGCCGCGATGATCGACCGCATGGACCAGAACATCGGCCGCCTGATGGCCAAGATCCGCGAGCTCGGCAAGGAAGACAACACGCTGGTCCTATTCCTGTCGGACAACGGCGGCTGCGCCGAGAAGCCCTGCACCACCCCCGACATCCCGCCCGGCCCGATGACGTCGTACCGGTCGGTCCGGCTGCCTTGGGCCAACGCCAGCAACACACCGTTTAGGAAGTTCAAGAGTTGGGACCACGAGGGCGGGATCGCCACGCCGCTGATCGCCTACTGGCCTCGGGTGATCAAGGACGGCGGAAGGATTACCCACCAGGTCGGACACATCATCGACGTCATGGCCACCTGCATCGACCTGGCCGGCGCGACGTATCCCGATAGCTACCAGGGCCATCGGGTCCTGCCGATCGAGGGTAAGAGCCTGCTGCCCATCTTCGGGGGCGAGCAACGCAAGGGCCATGACGCGCTGTTCTGGCATTTCAGGCAGCACCGCGCGGTCCGCCAGGGCAAGTGGAAGCTGCTCGGCCGAGACGGCGGCCCCTGGTCGTTGTACGACATGGAGGCCGACCGCATTGAGTTGAACGACCTGTCCGCTAAGCATCCCAAGAAGGTCAAGGAACTCGCGGGCCTGTACGACGCATGGGTCAAGCGCTGCAAATCCGCCTCGGGGGCACCGTCCAAACGCGGCAAGCGGCGTCCCAACCGACGCAAGTAGAGCCACGTTGGGGATGCGCCTCAGCATTCCAGATTGAGCCAACCGATTTCGTCTTCGGAGAGTTGGATGGAGGTGGCCTCCACGCACGAGGTGAGCTCTTCGGGCGTGTGCGGCCCGACGATGGGCAGCAATGGGAAGGGCTTGTGTAATAGCCAAGCCAGCGCGATCTGGGTGGCCGACACGCCCCCCTTCTGCTCGCCGAGGGCGCGGGCACGCTCAAGCCGTTCCAGGTTCTCGTCCGTACAGTAGATGTCAATCATCCGCCGGGTGAAGCCTTCCCCGATGCTGGCGGCACGCTCGCGCATCTCGGTGGTGTATCCGCCGACGAAGAACCCTCTCGCCTGGGCCGACCAGGCGATCAAGGGCGTGCCAGTCCGTTCGTGCCAGCGCTCGCCCGCCCCGTCGGTCGAGACCAACCCGGTGTAGAACGGCCCGGTCGGCACGGCGAGGCTGATGTTGTTGCTGACGGAGACGAAGCCCTTCAGCCCGTGTCTGTCAGCGTATTCGTTCGCCATATCGATCCGTGGGTACGCCCAGTTCGAGGCGCCCAGGGCCCGCACCCGACCCCGGTCGACCTCCCGGTTGAGGCGGTCCATGATCCTTGCGACGGGTACCGACGGGTTGTCTCGATGGAGCATGTACACGTCGATGCAGTCGGTCCGGAGGCATTCCAGGCTCGTTGCGAGTTCCTCGGTCACGACGTCCTCGAAGTCCTCAGCCGGCAGGAAGCCGTCCGGTCCGTGCCCGCACTTGGTGATGGTTACCATCTCGTCGCGGGCCGCGCGGGCGTCCATCCATTCTCCGATCACCGCCTCGCTGTCGCCATAGAGCCGTCCTGAATCGATGAGCGTGCCGCCGTAGCTTCGGAAGTCATCCAGGATGCGGAAACACAGCTCCCTGTCCTGCACGCGGTAGAAGGCCGTTCCCAGCGCCAGATCGGACGCGGGTCGGTCGACGCCGGGCATCTCCGTCTTGGCCTGCAACTTCGCGCCCACGCCACACCTTACGCCGATGGCACGTTTCACAGTGCCGCCAGGTATTGCTCGAGGATCTCCAAGTCCCGCCGAGCCGTCTCGACCGGATGTCGCTGCGCCTCGGGCCCCAGACATTCGATCGAAAGATATCCGTCGTAGCCGCCCTGCCGCAGCATTCGAAGGGCCATCCCGTAGTCGGTCAGCCCCTCGTCCAACGCCTGGAAATGCCAATCGCCAGCCGAATCGACGTAGCCGTTCTTGAGATGCGTGTGATACGTTCGTTCGATGACGGTCGGGATGACCTCGGCCATGTGTTCCCCCGCAAACGCCAGGTTGGAGAAGTCGACCGTGAGCCCAACCGCGTCAGGCGGGGTCATCTCCAGCAGGCGCACGGACGACGCCAACGTGTCGGTCAGCTGTCGCATGTGCGTCTCGAAGGCGAGCACCACGTCCACCTCCCTCGCCACCGGGACAAGCCGGCTGATGGCGTGCTCCAGACGCTGCCAGTGCGTCGAGGTCGCCGCGGCCGACCCGGGCGGCCCGGGCGTCAGCTTGACGACCTTCGTCTTGAAGACGGGCGCCAGCCGGATGAACGTCTCAGCCGCCCGGAGCTGCTCGTCCAAGCCGTCCGGATCGGTGAAGTTGTTGAACAACGAAAGGGCCGACACCGCCAACCCCGCCCGCTCGATCCCCTCGGCAACACCCTCGGGATCCCGACGCGCCTGCGACACATCGAAGTGCGGTCGGCAGCACCCCAGCTCGATCGCCCCAAACCCGATCTCCGCCGTCGACACAATCGCTTCATCCAAGGAAAGCGCGAAGAGGCTTTGACTGAAGAGCGATGTCTTCACAGCAGATCCTTGCCAGGAAGCCCGTCAGATCCTACCCACGACCCCAGGCGCGAACAACCGACAAGCGTGTGGAGCCCTCGCCCCCTGAACCCCGACCCCTGACCCCTGAGCCCCTCTGGCTCCCAGTGTGGTTTACACACGCCCACCGACCGATATAATAACAGTGTCATGTTAGACCGATGGCGCTGTACCAACCCGAACTGGCCGGTATCGGCCATGCACCTCATGCGATCGCCCGTCGTCGTTCGCCGCCGGGGCGTCCGCCTCCGGTAGCATCCGGCGACGACCCCGGCTGATCCAGACCCAGGCGATTACCAGCAAGACAAGCCAACCCCCGAGGGAGAATCACATATGAACGCTCGTGCAGCCTCTTCGAAGGGATACGATCCCAAGCCGATCGAGGCCGACATGTACCGGCTGTGGATGGACGGTGGCTACTTCCATCACACACCCGGCCGACCCGGCGACGGCAACGACTACTGCATCATGATCCCCCTGCCCAATGTCACCGGCGCGTTGCATCTGGGCCACGCCCTGAACCACACGTGTCAGGACGTCATGATCCGCTGGGCGCGGATGAAGGGCAAGACCACGCTGTGGATGCCCGGCACAGACCACGCCGGCATCGCCACCCAGTCGGTCGTCGAGCGCCGGCTGTTCGAGCTGGAGAACAAGACGCGGCACGACCTCGGCCGCGACGCCCTGGTCGACCGCATCTGGAATTGGAAGGACGAGTACGAGCAGCGGATCCTGTCGCAGATGAAGCTGCTGGGCAACAGCTGCGACTGGGATCGGACCCGCTTCACGCTGGACGACGTCTGCACGCGGGCCGTGCGCCACACGTTCTTCCGTATGTTCAGCGACGGATTGATCTATCGCGGCCAGCGGCTGGTCAACTGGGACACGCAGCTCCAGACCGCGGTCGCCGACGACGAGGTCTACCACGAGACCATGCAGTCGAATCTGTGGCATATCCGCTATCCGGTGGCCGGACGATCGGCCACGGCGGCCGACGCCAGGGAAGGCCGAGACTACGTGGTGGTGGCCACGACCCGGCCGGAGACGATGCTGGGCGATACGGCCGTGGCCGTGCACCCCGACGATCCGCGGTACCGCGACCTGATCGGCAAGGCCTGCATCCTGCCGCTCATGGACCGCGAGATCCCCATCATCGCCGATCCCATCCTGGTCAAGATGGAGTTCGGCAGCGGGTGCGTGAAGGTGACGCCCGCCCACGACCCGAACGACTATGACTGCGGCCTGCGGAACGGGCTGGACATGGTGAACATCCTGACGCCGGACGGCAGGATCAACGCCAACGGCGGTCGGTTCGAGGGGCTCGATCGTGAGGCGGCCCGGCGGGAGGTGGTGGCCGCCCTCGAGGCCGACGGCCTGATCGGCAAGATCGAGCCGTATCAGCATGACGTCGGACACAGCGACCGCAGCAAGACCGCCATCGAGCCGTACCTGTCCGAGCAGTGGTTCGTGCGAATGGGCGACCTGCCGGACGGCGTGGGCCTGGCGGACGGCACGACCGCATCGGGCCTGGCCCAGGCCGCCATGGACACCGTGGTCGACGGGCGCGTGCGGTTCTTCCCGGAGCGCTACGCCAAGACCTACCTCGACTGGCTCGGCGAGAAGCGCGACTGGTGCATCAGCCGGCAGCTCTGGTGGGGCCATCGAATCCCCGTCTGGTACGCCCGCGGCTGCGACGAGGCGGCGCTGCAGGCCGCCTTCGGCGACCGCGACGACGTTGTCTACCGACACGATCCGGACAATGACCAGTGGCTGATCTGCCTGCGCGAAGGGGATCTGCCCGCCGATGCCGTGCCGGGTGCCCAAATCGAACAAGACCCCGATGTGCTCGACACGTGGTACAGCTCGGCCCTCTGGCCCCACAGCACGCTGCGCTGGCCCGACAAGACGCCCGAGCTCGACTACTGGTTCCCGGGCAGCGTACTGATCACCACGCGCGACATCATCACGCTGTGGGTCGCGCGGATGGTGATGACGGGGCTGTATAACATCGGGGACATCCCGTTCCACCACGTCTACGTCCATCCGAAGATCCTCGACGGCGAGGGTCTGACGATGAGCAAGAGCAAGGGCAACGGTGTGGACCCGGTGGAGATCATCGAGCGGTACGGCGCCGACGCGACGCGATTCAGCATCGCCTACATGACCACCGAGACGCAGGACGTGCGGATGCCCGTCGCCTACGTCTGCCCGCACTGCGACCATCTGATCTCCCAGCGGCCCGAGCACCGCACGCAGCGGCAGATGACGTGCCCGTCGTGCAAGAAGGCGTTCCAGCCGTCCAGCCCGATGTTCGACCCCGACCCCGACGAGCCGATCGGGATCGTGGCCTCCGAGAAGTTCGACGTCGGACGGAACTTCTGCAACAAGCTGTGGCAGGCCGCCACGGGGTTCGTCTTGCCCAACTTGGAGGACGGCGATCCGCGACCGCTCGACGCCGCCGAGCTGCGGCTGCAGGACCGGTGGATCTTGTCGCGGCTGACGCAGTGCATCGAGAAGGCCGACGCGGAGCTGAGCGTCTACCACTACGCCGAGTCGCTGATGCCCATCTACCGGTTCTTCTGGAACGACTTCTGCGATTGGTACGTGGAGATGGCCAAGCTGCGGCTCCGGTCGGACGGGCCCGACAAGCAGGTGACCCAGCAGGTGCTGGCCTGGCTGCTGGATCAGGTGATCCGCCTGTTGCACCCGTTCATCCCGTTCATCACCGAGGCGCTGTGGCAGCGGCTGGGTGACGTAGCGCCGGTGCGGGGCATCGAGGGCCCGACCGAACACGCATCGGCCGCCGTGGTGGCGACCTGGCCGACGCCAACCCCCGCGTGGCGCGATCCGGACACCGAAGCGGCCATGGAGAAGCTCCAGGGCGTGATCCGTGCCGTCCGCGACATCCAGGCCCGCGTCAACGACATCCGCAGCCAGGAGAAGAAGGCGTCCGTCCGAACGCTGCCGCGGGCCGTGGTCCGGACCGATCCGGCCACGACCGAGCGGCTGAGCCGACACGGCGAGTTCGTCAAGCTGCTGGCGTCGTGCGACGCCCTCGACGTCGGTCCCGACCGCGCCCGGCCACCGTCGTCGGCCGTCCAGGTCATCGACGCCGTCACCGAGGTCTACGTCCCGCTCGGCGACCTGATCGACCTGGCCCGGGAGCGGGAACGTCTCCAGGCCGAGATCGACAAGGCCGACGAACAGATCCAGCGCGTCCAGGCGAAGCTGGCCAACGAGAACTTCGCGTCGCGGGCGCCCGCGGGCATCGTCCAGCGCGAGCGCGACCGCCTCGCCGAGTTCCAGGCCCGCCGCGACAGCATCGCCGAAAACCTCGCGTCGCTGGACTGACGAGGCGGCGGATCGCGGGTGTGTGGCACGTCTGGCGGGCCGCATTTCAGGCCCGAAGGGCCGAAGGAACGTAGCCAGGGGTGGAGTCCGCCGCCTCGGCGGACGGAACCCCTGGTGACGGATCCGGAAGAACCGACCCGCCCTGAAGGGGCGGAGGAAAGTCGGGCGTCCCGGCCTGCGTCTCCTGTCCGTGTGCAGAACGCGCGGGCGGAGCCGCCGGGGGATTTGCCCATCGCGTGACACATGAGGGCGGAGGGGTGCCCCATCCTTTTCGAGTGACCGCGGAACGCGGGCGCTCGGAGAGGGTGGGGGACGGAATGGGCCGCGAAGGGCCTCCGCCGCGCGATTCCGTCCCCCACCCTTCGCTCCCCCTCGCGTTCCGCGAGGGAGAGCGAAGAATGGGGCACCCCTCTGTCATCCCTGGACGCGAGAGAGTCGTGGTGGCCCGCGCTGAAGAAATACGCTACACTAAGGGTCGCGCGCTGCCCCCTTCGAACAGGCGAGCATCTTGGGGCTGGTTCGTGATGCCAGCAAGGGCAGCGGGGTTTCATCCTCATCTAGGTCAAGGAGTCGTGTTGTGCTAGGCAATACGTTTGGGCGGATGTTTCGGATCACGACGTGCGGGGAATCGTACGGCGGGGCGCTGGCCGTCATCGTCGACGGCGTGCCGCCGGGGATCAAGCTGAACGTCGAGCACATCCAGGCCGAGCTCGACAAGCGCAAGCCCGGTCAATCCAAACTCGACTCGCCGCGCCTCGAGACCGACCGCGTCGAGCTGTTCGCCGGCGTGCGGATTCGCGATGAGTTGACGACCGGCGCCCCCGTCGGCCTGCTCATCCGCAACGTCGACCGGCAGAAGCTCCACGTCGATCAGTACCAAGACGTGAAGGACCTGATCCGTCCCGGCCACGCCGAGTACACGTTCTACGTCAAGTACGGCGAATTCGCCGACTGGTGCGGCGCGGGCCGGGCCAGCGGCCGCGAGACGGTCGGCCGCGTCGCCGGCGGCGCGGTGGCCAAGCAGATCCTCGCCCGCGAGGGCATCGAGGTCCTCGGCCACATCATCGAATCGCACGGCATCAAGGGCCGCGACCTGACGTTCGAGGAAGTTCGCGACAACTATCGCAAGAACCACCTCAACTGCTGCGACCTCGAGGCGGCCGAGAAGATGATCGCCGACATCCTCGAGGTCCGTACGGCGGGCGACACGGTGGGCGGCGTGATCGAGATCATCGTCCGCGGCGTGCCGGCCGGCCTGGGCGAGCCCGTCTTCGACAAGCTGCGGGCCACCATCGCCCACGCCATCATGAGCATCGGCGCCACGACGGGCATCGAGTTCGGCGCGGGGTTCCAGGCGGCCACGATGACGGGCAGCGAATGGAACGACCCGCCCTATCTCGACGACGCGGGCCACGTCCGCTTCCATACGAACAACAGCGGCGGGATGGGCGGCGGGATCAGTTGCGGCGAGGAGCTGCGGTTTCGGTTCTGCTGCAAGGCGACGCCGACGATCAGCCTGCCGCAGGAATCGATCAACATGAACAAGATGGAGCCGGCCAAGCTGGCGGCCGTCACGCGGCGGGACATCACGATCTGTCCGCGGATCTTCCCGGTGGCCGAGGCGATGACGGCATGCTGCATCCTCGACGCGATGTACATCACCAAGGGCACGGAGTACTTCGCCCACATCGACCCGAAGTTCCGCAAGGTCGGCGAGCCCCGCGACAAGAGCGACCCGGCCGAGATCCTCGAGCTCGCCTTCCGCCAACCCGAAGCCATCGGCGGCACCGAGCTGACCGAAAAGGACCTCAAGGAGATGGGCAGCATCCAGTAGGCATCGGCCGCCCGGGACCGATCACCCCGAAACGTCCGGCGGCCGAACCCCCAGCGCGTCGAGGAGGGTAGGGCGGGTTTCACCCGCCGCGACGGGGAACCAGGCCAAGGCGGCGGGTGAAACCCGCCCTGCCGTTCCCCGCCGAACGCCCCGCCAGACGTCCCGAGCGAACCATCGGGTGAATTCGTTGTGCAAGAACGACCTGGGTCCCAGTCCATCGGGCATGCGACGCTGTAGTGGTTGGCTCGGCCGGGCGGGACCAATCACCCCGAAACGTCCGGCGGCCGAACCCCAAGTTCGTCAAGCAAGCGCTTCGCCTCGTCCAGCGCAGGCTTGTAGCAATACGGCGGCCCGTCGCACCACGCCCGTTCGTAAGCCGTCCGCGCATGGTCCGCCGCCGCTTCGCGCTCGCCGCCCTCATGCGCCAGCATCGCCAGGAAGTTGTGGATCTCCGCCTGCTTCAGCCGATACTCGCACCGATCCGCAATCCCCAACGCCTCGACCGCCGCCCCCCGCGCCTGCTCAGCGTCCCCCTTCGCATGATGCCACCGCCCCCAGGCCAACAGGATGTCTGGCTCGAGCTCGACCAGGTTGATCCGCCGGCACCGCGTCAGCGCCTCAGTCAGATGCCCCTCGGCCCCAACCAGCAGCGCGTCGCCCTGAGCGTCGTATTGCGTGGGCAGGGCCACCGCTGACCAACCCAGCAGCCACTCGGCCTCAACGAAATGGCGTTCGTAGGGGTACTCCCTTCTCGCGAAGTCGTCCGCTGACTCCCGCGCCCGCTGGGCGAAGCGCCGCGCGCCCGCTGGATCGCCCATCAGCAGCCCGTGCAGTGCCCGGCTTGCCCTGACCACCGGGACGAGGTTCGTTCCGCTACATTTCTCAAGGAAGCCCTCAGCCTCCGACAGGTGCTCCTCGGCCTCGCCGAACGCGCCCCGGTAGGCCAACACACAGCCCAGTCCCCGACGACCGAGGGACCTCTGGGGCTCGGCCCCGATCTCGCCGCACAACTCAATCTGCGTTCGCAGGTCTCCCTCCGCCGCTTTCAGGTGGCCGAGGGTCAGCTGGACTTCCGCCAGATTCGCCAGGACGGTGGCCACCGCTCGTCCGTTCCTGCGCCTTCGGTGGATTTCGTTCGCTGCGTCGTGTAACTTGACGGCGGGGCGGGGCTGGCCAGAAAGCGCATACGAGTTGGGGAGAGCGCCGAGCGTCCAGGCTTGGTCCGCCTCGTCCTTCAGGCGCGGCGCGCGGTCCTCGCCGTCGGGAAACAACCCCTGCAGCAATTCGATGCAACGCTCGTATTCACCGAACCGATAGAAGAGCGCATCGTGGAGCCTGTCGCGGAAGAGAAGGAACGCCTCGTCGTAGCCGCCGGCGTGGACGGTGTGGTGGTAGAGATCGACCGTGGGCGTCAGATCTTCGAGTCGGCCCACCTGCGCCACCTCCGGGGTAGGCATGGCGGCGAAGTACTCGCGGAGGCGCGTGTGCGTGCCGGCCTTGTCGGCGAGGCGGTCGTACGCGTACTGGCGCACAATCGGGTGCAGGTCGTAACGGGCCTGCTCGTGGTCGAGCAGCAGCATCCCGCGCCCGATCAGCTCGTCCAGCGCTGCGTAGAACGTCTCCTGACGCTCATACGTGTTGAACAAGGCCAGCGACGCATACGTCATCGGACTGCGAAACGCCGCGATCCGGCTGAGCAACGTTTGTTTGCGGGGATCTAGCGCATCGTACGCCACCTGGAGGATGTGATGCCCTTTCTTGCCCAGCAACCTTCCGACAATGGAGCTGCGAGGCGCGACCCGGATGTCCCCGGGTTGCCGCTTGTCATGCGCCACCAGACCCGACAGCAGGGATAGTGCCAGCGGGTGGTAGCCAAGCGGCTTGCAGGCGGCCTTGATCTCTGCGCGCGTCGCCTTGGTCACCCGCCGCGCGTAGAAGAAGGCCACGGCGTCGTCCGGGTCGAGGCTGGTTAACTGCTCGTGCCGACACCCCGCCAGGCCGCTCAGCTCGCGGGGCATCAACCGGCTCGTCAGCAGGACGCGCGCCTGGAGCGCCGTCGATGCAACGTATTCCAGGAGTCTCTTGGCATGCGGATCGATGCACGCGAGCTGATCGCCCCGGGCATTCTCCGCCACGGTGTCGCCCTGATAGGCGGCGCCCAGACCGGCGTAGGCGCGGAGCTGGCGCTCGAAGCCGTCGAGGACCAGCAGGACGCGTCGGTCCTGCAGCAGCCGGACCAGCGTGTTGACTTTGTCATATGTCGACGGGATCTCGCCCGGGTCCATTTCCCCCCCGCTGACATACGTCACCGCCTCGCTGACGAAGGCCTCGAAGCTCGCCTCCGTCTCGTAGAACGACCACCACAGGACGCCGTCCGGACGACGGTCTTGCGGCACGCCACAGGTATCCGTGACGTCCTTCGAGCCTGCCGTTAGCCCCGGCAGGTCGAGCCCCAGCACATCGCGGTTGACCCACACCCACGTCAGCGCCGACTTGCCCATCCCTCCGATGGCCGTCATCGCCAGGACAGGATGGTTGTCCCCCGTCAGCCACTGCGTCAGCATCCGCCGTTCCCGAACCCGCCCGGTGAAGTTCGCCTGCAGCGGATAGGGATGGGCGAAGTGAGGGCGCGGGGGTGGCGGAATCGGCGGCGCGGTCGGACGGGTGCGCCCCGCCTCTTTCGCCTCCGCGACCATCGCGTCCAGATCATCGGCCTCCAGGAGCTGAAGGCCATGTGCGTCCGCCGCCTTGCGGGCTGGCCGGGTGAAGCCCACTGGTGAAGCGACAATCCCCTCGTCAATCTCCCCTCCGTCACGGAGCAACTTGACGATCGCTGCGAAGTCATTCACGACGCGGACGCCGACCGGCTTCCTCCAGTCCTTTGCCTCCACGGCGATGCGGTGTAGAAGACGTCTCGCCGCCGCCAGCTCGACATAGACGTCGATCTGGTTCCCGGCCATCTCGACGTCGTGCTCGACCTTCCACGCCCCCATGTCGCGAAAGGCCTGCGCGACGCGACGCTCGAACTTCCTGCCCGGTCGGGCTCGTTTCGCCATGGTCCCTCACCTGTCTTGCTGCGAACCTGGGACGCTGCCCCCGTCCGGCCTACCTCCTCCTGCTATTGATCCTATTATCGCCCTGGAATGCGCCTCGTCCAGCCAATCCAGCGTGGGGCGATCTCACGATTAGGTCCGCGCGGTGGGTCCTGCGGGGCAGGTTGGCGCGGGAGTGTTGGGGCGGCCAGGCCTGAGTCATCCGCGACGCGGTGGCGTCACGTTCGCTTCGGCCGAGGGGTCTCGTTGGACCACGCGATCGCGGTGTGCTTCTTCCAGGTGTCGGAGGTGCTTGCAGAGACGACCGACGTCATGCCCGAACTCTTCTGAGATGGCGCGTCGGATGGCCCGCACCTCGTCGATCAACGGATCGGGTCGGCCCCCCGCTTGCTGGTTGGAGCTCATCATTCCTGCTCCCACAATGAATCAGGCGTGAGGATCTGCGGCGGCATGACACCGACGCGCGTGCAGATCCGCCTGAGATGTTCGAGCTTGTTCGGGTTGGCCAAGTGCCGCACGTTCCAGGTCAGCAAGTAGGCGATTCCGTGTATCGTCGACACCGCGACATGAACCGCATCACCCACGGGCGGCGCCGGCATCACCTTCTCACGCACGAGCAGATGCGCCAAGCCCTCGACCTCATCGTCAACCGCCAGCAATGGAACATCAGCGATCAGTGAGAGTCCGGCCGACGCTCGCGGGAATCCAGGATGCGACAGCTCGTTCAAGACCTCGACCGAGACAAACACCTGGTGGCTCGGGCGCTGCGTCTCCCACCACTCCTGGCTCACCTGGCGGCGATAGGCACTGGGCACGTCTTCCCTGTCGGTAACACATGCGCTAACGAAGCTCGTATCCAGGTACACCCGTGCCATGCCCCCATCTTACAACACGGGTGGGGAGGTTAGAAGCTCGTCCGCCGTCAGGCCCACGCGCGAACAGACGACGCTTCCCGACGCTTGACTCGCGTCCGCCACCGCGATACCTTCGATACCAGACAGAGGTAGGCTCTGGACAACGTTCATGTTACGACACGACGCGAGGACTGAGTACGGCGTTGCTTGCTGGTGGTGGCGGCCTTCATAGGGCGGCTGCCGTCGGCGTGAATTGCGTACAACCGGCCGTGGCTGCCTGATCGGTGGCCGCGGCCTTGTTCTTTTTCTTGGGCTGCGGAGGCTGACATCCGCGGCCCTTTTTTTGTTGGCCGGGCGACCCCGCCCATGTCACGAGGAGATCGCACCATGTCTGCGGACAAGAACCGACCCGTCCTGCTCAGCGCGAGCGGGCCCTCCGGGAACCTGACCCTCGGCAACTATCTCGGGGCGATCCGGAACTGGGTCGACCTGCAAGACCGATACGACTGCTTCTTCGTCCTGGTCGACCTCCACGCGATCACCGTGCGACAGGAACCCGCCAAGCTCCTGCAGCGGTGTTACGACTTTCTGGCGCTCTACGTCGCCTGCGGGCTGGACCCGGACAGGAACACCATCTTCGTGCAGTCGCACGTGCCCGCACACGCACAGCTCACCTGGGTGCTCAACTGCTTCGCGTCGATGGGCGAGCTGTTCCGCATGACGCAGTTCAAGGACAAGGCCAGGCGACACGAGCAGGACGTCAACGCCGGGCTGCTCGACTACCCCGTGCTCATGGCGGCCGACATCCTGCTCTACCGCACCGACCTGGTGCCGGTCGGCGACGACCAACGACAGCACCTGGAGCTGACGCGGACGCTGGCCAGGCGGTTCAACAACCTGCACGGCGAGATCTTCACCGTGCCCGAGCCCTACGTGCCCGAGGTCGGCGCGCGGATCATGAGCCTGCAGGAACCGACCCGAAAGATGTCCAAGTCCGACCCGGACCCCAACGGATACATCGCGTTGCTGGACGACGCCGACACGGTTCGGCGCAAGATCAAGCGGGCCGTCACCGACTCGGGCGACGCCGTCACGTACGCCCCGGACCGACCCGGTATCGCCAACCTGATGACGATATTCTCCGGCGTCACGGGCGAGCCGTTTGAGGCCATCGAACAACGCTTCGCCGGCAGCGGATACGGGCGGTTCAAGGCCGACCTCGCCGACGCCGTGATCGCGATCCTGGAGCCCGTGCAGCAGCGGTTCGCCGAGATTCGCGCTGACCAGGCGGCGATCGCGGCGATCCTGGAGCGCGGCGCCCAGGCGGCACGCGAGCGGGCGAACGTCACGCTCGCCCGGGTCCACGACGCCCTGGGGTTCATCCGCGCGGCATGAACCGAACCGCCAAGGCAGGCACGCCAGGTCTAAGCACGTAGCATGGGCATCTTGCCCATGAACCATCACGGGCGAGACGCCCGTGCCACGGTGGCGCGGATCCGTGCACGGTCATGTGGGTCTGCTGGGCGTATCCACCGTTTAGCGGGGCCGCGTGCATCCGCGCGGAGCCGGGCCGTCCCCGGCCCGGTCCCCCGCCGCACGCGGCGGGGCTAAGCGAGGCATGCGGAGTGGGGTGATCGGGCGAGCTGGTCTTGTAGCCCGCGTCCCGCCTCGGCTAGAATGGTCCTGCGAGGATTGGCCCAGGGGGAGTGTCGAGCCCTCCTCTTCGAGGATCGCGGACGGACCATGCATTTCATCGTTATCGCCGCTTTCGCCTTGGTCCTCAGCGCGCGGACGCCCACCCGGTCGTGGTGGCTGTTTGACGCGACGTGGCTGACGTACGTCGTCGTCGCCGGCCAGGTGGTGGTGATTGTCTTGCTGGCCGCGGCGTCCTCGCTGTGGGTCGTGCGTCGGCTCGGGCGGGAGCCCTGGAACGCCGACCCCGCCCAACGGCTGTTCGCACGGTTCGGCATGGTCCTGCGAACGCTGCTGCTGATGTCCATCGCGGTGGACGTCCTGCTCACCCCGTGGATGGTCGTGGTCCGAAATCACTGGCGACTCAAGAACCTGATCGCCATCGACGATCTGGTCGCCCTGACGCCGTTCTTCCTGGGGGCGATCCTTTGTTGGACGGCTCAGTACCCGGCCGAACGTGCCATCCGCGCCCTGGCCGCCGACCGCGGGCAAGATGGCGGGGGACGGCGGATCTGGCGCCTCGGCGAGTACCTCCTGTTCAACATCCGCTTTCAGCTCCTGCTGATGGTCGTGCCCATGACGGGGTTCCTGGCCGCCTACGACCTGGCCGACAAGTACTCGATGCAGCTCTACCGCTGGACCCACTTCGACTACGCCGAGCAGGCGGCGCTGATGGTGGCGGCGGGATTGATGTTCCTGATCTCGCCGGTGATCCTGCGATACGTCTGGAGCACGCGGGTCCTGCCGCCCACGGCCCTGCGTGAGCGGCTGCAGCGGATCTGCAACCGCATCCGCATGCGCTACCGGGAGATCCTGATCTGGCAGAGCGACGGCGTGGTGGTCAACGGCTGCGTGATGGGCCTGCTCCCCGCCGTCCGCTACATCCTGCTGAGCGACGGGCTGCTGGAGACGATGAAGGACGAGCAGGTCGAGGCCGTCTTCGGTCACGAGGCCGGCCACGTCAAGCACCTGCACCTCCATTTCCTGTTCCTGTTTGCCGCCCTGAGCATGCTGCTGGTCGGGGGCGTGTTGCTGCTGATCTGGACGTACGTGCCGTATCAAGACGCGCGGAAGTGGCTGAGCGTCTCGCGGACGGAATGGAACAGCGTGGTCGACCTGACGGCGATGACGATGGTGGCAATCTGCTGGCTGTTCGGTTTCGGCTGGGTCTCGCGTCGCTTCGAGCGTCAGGCCGACGTGTTCGGGGTCCGGTGTGTGGGCGACGACATCGAGTCCTGCGACCGGGTCTGCCGCATACACCATCCGCCGGACGGCCAGAAACCCGATCGCAAGGCCCTTTGCCCCGCCGCAGCCGACATCTTTGCCGAGTCGTTGCACCGGATCGCCGTGCTCAACGGCATCCCGCCGAACCAGCGGAGTTGGCGTCACAGCAGCATCGCGTCGCGCATGGCCTTCGTCCGCGCCCTGGCGGCCGAGCCCAAGAAGCTCAGACGCTTCAACCGGATCATCATCCTGACCAAGTTTATCCTCCTGGCCGGCACCGCCGCCGGCACGGCCCTCAGCGCCTACCTCTACTGGCCCGAGCAGTTCTTCAAGCACTGGTTCGGCAAGTAGGGCGCGTCTTGACGCACCTTCTTCTCCCGCGCATGGAACGCAGAATGGTGGATCCGGAGGACCTACCCTACTGGCCCTTCCTGCCGCCGCCATTGCCGGGTGACCTACGCCGTTGCCTCTGAAGGCAAGTAAGTCGACACTGTTAGACAATAGTAATTGTTTGGCATAAAGTGAATTGTCGCTTGTATTTGTGGTCTGGTAGTGTGTACTTTCCCTACCGTTGTGGGACGGGAGTAGGAGGGAGAGGGATTCCCGAGGCCTTTCTGGTCGGGGACGCATCTCCCAACAGCATATCTCAAGATCATCACGGGGGCGTGGAGAGGGCGAGTCGATGACACTGTCTATCGGTGGTGACAGGCTCTGGGCGTCAACAGCGAGAGCTGCCGTCTTGGTCGCTGTGGTCGCAGGTGCATCCTGGTCAAGCGAGGCGTTGGCGCAGTTCGGTGTTGGAGGCGGGCTGAGGCTCACGGCTCCCGACACGGGGCAACTCGTGCGTGAGGTGCCCTATACCCCGTTGACCTATGTGATCCAAGACTCTGAGTCTCACGTTCACTCGTGGCCGGAGGGAGAATGCGGATACGACGGCGCGTGTGTTGCCGACGTGCAGGGCTACATCGGTGCGTCTGCGCGAGCTTGGCAGAACAACCACGGGAGCGCCAGCGCGGAGGCGTGGGGGGTCTTCAATAACCACGTTACCTTTACGGTTGAGCCCGATTACTATCCCGATGGCGTTTACGTCAACGCAACTGGGTCTCTTACAGGTTCACTGAGTGCGACGGGCTTCTCGGGCAATGGCAACGTTAGTGTTTTTTCCCAGGCGCGTCTCGGTCCCATGGGGAACCTTTGGACGTTTACGGACGGGTTCAATCTGGCGGACACCACACATGTGATCAACGAAGTGTTCACGATGAACAACGAGCTCGTCGCCCCTGGAACGACGCTCACCGAGCCCTTGCAGGTCACGCTGGAGGCGTGGGCGACCCTACGAGCCAACGCGGGCGTAACACACGAAGGGACATCTGCGGACTATACGTCCAATTTCCTAAGCACGCTAAGCTACGACACGTTGGACGCGCCTGATGGTGTCACCTGGACATCGGCCTCAGGCACGTTTCTGCCCGAACCCTCCATGCTCTTGTTGTTCGGGCTCGGATACCCCCTCTTGCGACGTCGACGGCAAGGGCTGGGGTAAACGCGACGGACACCTCAGAAGTAATTCCATGAAAGGCTATCTCCTTGCCGGACGTTACGATGTCCGGCGGTGGCTTGACAAATCAAGGAGATAGCCATGAGAACGAATGTTGCACAGGTCGGGCTGGATGTCCACCGGTCATTCAGCAGGATAACAGAGCGTGACGCTCTGGGGAAGGTCGTTGGCCGCGGCCGGCTGGATCACCGGGATCGGACGCGGCTGAGAGCGCGAATCGGCGAATGGCCGGCGGGCACGCCTGTCGTTCTGGAGTCGACGTTTGGCTGGGGGTAGTTGAGCGATGAGCTGCTGGCGGCGGGGTTGGACCCTCACCTGGCCAACAGTCGGAAGGTGGCGGCCTGGCGTGAAGCTCGCGGGATCGCCAAGAGCGACCGGACGGACGCGGATCTTCTCAGCGAGCTTCCGTCGCAGTCCGAGCGGTGGTGGGAGGTGTGGCTGGCCCCGCCGGCGGTTCGCGACCAACGGGAGTGGATGCGGTACCGCATGACGCTGGTTGGGACGCAGACGGGGCTGAAGAATCGCATCCATGCGGTGCTGCATCGCCATGGGATCGTGCAGGCGTATTCGGATCTGTTCGGCGTGGCGGGGCGGTCGTTCTTGAGGGATCTGACGGCGCCAGACGACATCACGCTGTCACGGAGTGGGCGGATGACGTTGTCGGGATACCTGACGTTGCTGGATCAGGTGCGTCGGATGATCGCCCAGGTGACGCGGGAGCTTCGCAAGCAACTGAACCGGGCTCCGGAGGGAGAACGTCTTCGGTCGCTTCCGGGGATCTCGTGGATGCTAGGATACGTGATCTTCGCGGAGATCGGGAAGATCGAGCGGTTCGCCAACGCCAAGCATCTCTGCTCGTACAGTCTTTTAGTTCCGCGAGCACACGAGACGGGTGATCCGGACGACGAGAGCCCGAAGGGGCGTCACGTGGGGCATGTAGGTCGACGGACGCTGAAGTGGGCGTTCATCGAAGGCGCTCACGGGGCGGTCTGCAAGAGCGCACGCTTCCGTACGATCTTCGACAAGCGGACGGACGGCGGGAAGCGAGACAAGAATCGGGGTTACATTGCCGCAGCGCACGAACTGTGCCGTGTGGCGTACGTGGTATGGAAGAAGCAGGTGATGTACAGCGAGACCCCAGGTGGCCGACCGGGTCAGACCGATCGGGCAGGCAGGTCGAGCAAGCGTCGAAAGTCTCGTTCGGGAATGGGCCAGCCCGAGCACCCTATGGTCGTTGCCTCTTGACGGGTGTCGAGAGGCTCCAGACCTCTGTGTAAATGGGCCGCCCGCACCGGACGAGATCATGTGACCCCGCAAGGAGGCGAGCCGTTGGCCTGCTGAGCTCGACGCGAAGCGAGCTGATGTGGCATCGCGTCTGAGCCGAAGCGGGCGCACGAATGGATAGTTGGGCGGACGAGCGTTCCGGCCCTGACCGGTGCACGGACGAGATTGCAGTCAAACGACGGAACGACGCAGAAAGAAGAAGAAGCAAAAGCAAAAGCCCCATTAAGGAGGGTTGCCAAGCCACCGACAACGGGAACGACGGACCGGGCAGGAACGCACTGCAAATGCGCAAAGAAAAGAAGAAACCTGCTCCTCGACTACCGTGCGCGCTTGACGGGGGTGAGCCTTTCATGGATAGCCCCTCTGGAACCGCCAGCTCCCCCGCGGGTACTTGTGCGGGAAGAGGTAGCCCGTGTAAGGCAAGACGAAATCGCCGTCGGGAAGCTCCACGAGATTCGGCGAGGCGAACACGCACCCGCCATCCCAGCGCCCGAACGGCCCGGTCGTCAAGACGGGTCCGCCGGGCAGATAGTGCCACACGCGACCGTCCCAACTCGAGGCCACCACCACGCTGCACGAATCGTCACTGGTGTGCCAGACGGTGGGGAACAGCAGGTGCTGGTCCGGCGCGCCGGGGACGGTCGTGTAGCAGTTGGTGTATAGGGTGTCCGAGGGCAACAGGTCGGGACCGGGCTCGAGGATGATCTCCGACAGCGGGAACCGTCGGAAGTCGTCGCTGACCGTCCGGCCGATGGCGCGCCGCCCCACGTTGAGCCAGCTCAGCCCGCGGTCGTCGGGGGCGCGTGGCGAGCGCGGGCCGACCATCCAATTGCGGGTGTACATGACGTACTTGCGCAACTGCTGGTTGTAGGCGGCCACTACCTGCGTGTCGCAGTGCTCGATCACCAGCGGGTCGGGCAGCGCCTTCCAGCGCAGGCCGTCTGGGGAGACCGCGCCACGAACGCAGAACGTCTGACCGACGTCGGCCCGCCAGGCCCGGTGCTCGTAGGCGTCGGGGCGGGCCTTGCGGAACTTCTCGACGGCCTCCTTGTCGATGGGCTTGGTGTCGACGGCCTTGTAGCGCTCCTCCGACGGGGCGGACGGGTCGACGAAGACCGTACCGTGGCCCTCCGGCAACAGGTTGTTGTCCTTGCTGCCGTCGAACGCAACCAGGCCCAGGTTCGGACGTTCCTATGTCCTGCCGTCCTTCGACTCGAAGTAGCAGGCGTACTTCTTGCCGTCCTTCGCCTGGGATCCGCCCCAGCCTTTGTACTTGCCTTCATGGTGGATCAGCGTGCCGATATTGACGCCCATGCCCTCCCAGGGACGCTCAAAGTCGATGATGGGTCCGATCCGTTGGGCTGGTTGGGCCGCCAGGCGAATGCCGTGCGGGTAGTCGTGCCGCCGGAAGTGGGCTCCCCACGGTCCCTGCGAACCGACGACGGTCACGCCGTTGCCCTTGTCGTCCACCCACGCGAACGAGCCGGGCCGGACGTAGTACCAGTTCGCAAAGACGATGCGCTTGCCCGCGAGCTCATAGGGCTCGCCCGTGGGCGTCGTGGTCATCGGTCTGGCACCTCCCTTGGCGGCTTCGCCGACGGCCCATGCCTCGACGCAGCAAATGCAAGCCGTCAGCATCACAAACGACACGCGCGTCGTCCCACTCACCAAGCCCCAACGGTGCATTCGAGCATGCTTGATCATGGCAGGTGTCCCTTCCTCAACACGGCGCGCCTCGACGGTTTGCGGCTCTTGGGTCGCGCTCACACGGACGGCTCAGCGCGTGATGCGAATCGTGCCGATCTGCGCGACGTTCTCTGTGTTCAGGTTGTACGCATGCGCCGGCTCGCCGCCAAAACTGTAGACCCGCTTGCCGTCGCACACCCACGGCGACGTCGCCACGCCGTAGGGCATCACGCCGACATGGGCGTAGTTGTCGCGCTCGACGTCATAACACAGGATCCGATCTCCGTACCCAGACCAGAAGGGGTCCTGCCTGCCCTTGGTCTTGCCGACGCGGAAGGTTCGATAGTCGGCGCTGCCCATCAGCAGGATGTAACGATCGTCCAGTCCAACCGCGTATCCCGCCAGCAAGGGGAAGGGCGCTCGACGAATGGGCGTCCAGACGTTCGACTCGGGATCGTACCGGTAGGCGTCTCGGTAGTTGGGCACGCCGTTGTAGGGAACGTTGAGCCCGTACTTCTTGGCCAGCGTCAACTGGTTCGCCCGCATGACCGGGTCGGGATGGGAGCCGCCGAACACATACAGCTTGCCCCGCACCACCGTCGAGAGGATCAGTGCCCGGGGACCACCAGGATAGGGGGCCATCCGCTCCCATTTCGCGTCGGGCACGTTGAGCGCCAACCGATAGTCGGGAAGCTGCGGGCTGTCGCGCTTCTCGCTTGGCGTCCCGGTGGGATGTCCGCCGACCAGAAACAGCCACTTGCCCCGCCAGATGCCAACCCCGGCAAGCCATCGCCCAGCCCCCTCCGACTCGGGCAACGGCGCCATGTCCTGCCACGCCCAATCGCCGCTGGCCTCACGCCCCAGCCTCATCACCCGCCGACCGGCACCCCGACCGCCGACGACGTAGAGCCGCGTCCCGTCACAGGCGCCCTGCGTATACTGAGGACGGACGGGGGGTGGCGGGAGCTTGCGGTACGTCCCGGTCTTTGCGTGGTAGGCGTAGGTCAGGTTGGCCCGATCGGGCATCCACAAGCCGCCGGTCATGATGATCTCGTCCCCGATCAGGCCGGCCACCCCCCCCTTCCAGGCCAGCGGCAAGTTGGCGCCGATCCGCCATTCCAGGCGCACGGGGCAGTCGTCCAAGACACCCTCGAACTCCCGGCTGAAGGGCATTCGTTCGTACGCTTCGTTGATCTTTCGGACGGCCTCCAGGTTCGCAGTGTCATCCCGCCATTCGGTCGACGTCTTGGATGGATCCGCGCCCGCGGCCTCGTCGGCAGCGGCGATTGCGGCGATCCCAAACAGCGCGACAAGGGACATCAGAACAATACTTGCGGCCTTGGCATTCATCAGACTCCTCCGTTACGTGAGCGCCGTCCCGCTCACTCATCGTCCAGACCTCAGTCAAGCCGAACCGTGGTCAGGTTTTCCTGGCGCGTGAAGGTCTTCGGCGCTCCGTTGACCCTGACCGTCTGGACGGCTTCGTCTCGGAAGCGAACGCATCCCTTGGCGTTGGTCTCGATCGCAAGCCCGGACCCGGTGCGACGCGCAGAGAACGAGCCAGGGCTTTGCAGCTCGATGGTGCAGGTCTCGTTGACGACAAGCGTCGTGCCGCTCACCAGACAAACCGGCCACGGCGCTCCGGAACCTTCACCTACGTAGGCGGCCCGTGCATCCGTCTCGACCCCACCAATCGTGCGTCGCCTGGTGGGGCCGTCGGCAAACACGGCCGTGCCTTTGTGCTGGACCGCTCTGATACGGTACGCATTGGCCCCAGGCGAGGCCGCCAGCATCTCAATCGATGCCGTCGGCCGCCCCGCCTTGACCGCGTGCAGCAGCACGCCGTACCGCGCCGGCGGCACGCCCGTTTGGACAAAGGCGACGTAGGGGGCGTTGTCGACCTCTTCGCAGACCTGGGTCGTGGGGACGTTCATCCATCCCTGCCGCTGGTCGACGCGGAGCTCATTGGGCGACGCGGCCACGACGGTGAGGTTCGGTCCCGTCTCGTTGGCGGTCGTGACGATGCCGGCTTTGGCATCCACCTGCAGCGGCATGGGCTGGAAGTGCGCCAGCCATTCGAACGTGTGATGTCCCTTTCCGGCCAGCGCGTCGTGGATGACCCACACGTCTGGCTTGATGAACAGGATCTGACGGGTGTGTGCCGCGATCCCGAGTTTTTTGTAGCGGTCATGGGTCAAGCCGAGGTAGTCGAACCCAGACGATGAGAACCACTCCCCAGGCGGTCCCCGCCCCGGGGCCATGTCCTGACCGTCGACGAGCACCGTGTTGTGCGCGACCGTCTTTGTGTACCAGCCCTGCCACCGCGGCGTCCGGTAGGTGTGCGGGATGCCGGCGTCGGTGATGAAGGCCCGGCCGTACGCGATTACGTTGAAGTCGCTCTGCGTCTTGTGCGTGTGACCGCCGCGATGGTGGTTGACGAACATGACGTTGGCGTTCGCCGTCCAATCGGTCCGCATGATCGTCCAACCCGTATCGGGCAGATTGGCGGACGTGAAGGCCGGCGGTTGCGGCTTGACGGCGACGAGGCGCTCGACGTGCCGATCGGCGTCCCCCGGCCACAGCCGGCCAGCCAGCTCCCGGACGACCGTTGTATCTACGTCGGCGCAGAAGTACTTGAAGTCAGGCCGCCCAAACAGGAGCGTTCCCTTTACGGCAACCGTCGTGCGCCCGAGCTGGTTGCCCGCGTCGTCGAGCCGGAAGTTGGCATCGCCGATGGCGAGCTGGCCGCCCGCGGGTGTCATGACCTTGATGCACCACGCGTACATCTTCTCCAGCCGCCTCAGCCACGCGTCGCCGAGGTCGATGCCGGCGTGACGGGCGAGCACGTAGGCATCGGTGAACAAGACGGTGGCCACCCAGATGCCGTACCCCGTCGCCGTGTCGACGCTGCCGCCATCGGGGAACGTGTCGCGCTCGAGATGCTCCCGCAGCATCTTGTGCAGATACGGACGCCACTCCGCACATTCGGTGAACTCCGGGAACGCCGCGGTGATCCGCTCGAGCGCCAGCAGATGCCCCATCTGGTGGTTGCCGGCGAAGAACCGGCGCCCGTCGCATTTCATCAGAAACCGCGCGTGTTCGAGGATGCTCTTGTAGAACATCAGGTGGTCGTCAACGGACAGGATCGGCTCGTCGCAGAAACGGAAGTAGTCGCCCATGACGTTCGTGACCCGGATCGCACTGCACAACCCGCACCAGGGCAGATGCGAGCTCGGAAAGACCGGCGGGTCGGCGGGGGAAGGCGCGTTTCGCCAGAACTGACGATAGGTGTCGATGTAGCCCTCGAGGTAGCGGCCATCACCGTCCTGCACCCATCGATCGATCATGTACGGCATCAGCGGGAGGCGTGCGATGTAGTGCCGATCGCTCCCGTCGCCCTGGGGCAGATACCAGTTGATGACCTCGCCGAGCGAATGCCAGCGCCGGTCCTTGTAGAGGTAGTACTCGTGACGCAGGAAGCGCTCGGCCATCTTGCGGGGCGGCTCGACGTCTGGCCTGACCAATTCGCCTCGACTGGGACGCCATCTCGGGGGCTGCGTTCGCGTGCGGACGTGCTCGATCAGGGTTACCTTTGCCCGGTCTATTCTGCGCTCTCTCAGGGCGATCCGAACGCGTTCCAGGCCGGGCCGCGTCAGGTCCAGCGCCGCGAACAGCTCAACGTCGGTCATACGCGGCGTGCACTCGTAGGAGCGCGGCGCGACGCGGATGTCCGATGGGCTAACGAACTCGAACCGCCCCCGGGCTCTGAGCCGAACCGTATCGATCCGCACCTTCGGCTCGGCGCGTTGGGCGGCCAGGACGATGGTATGCCTCTGGCCGGGGCGGAACGTCATCGCTTCACACTTCGCCGTGCAGCGTTCGTTCGCACCCGAAGCGCTCAACGCCCCGATCCACTCGCCGTCCCAGTAGACCGAGACCTCCTGCCGGCCCGGCCCCAGACAGGTCGCCTCCACGCCCACTGCTACGCGCCCAAGTACGCCGTCTTCCACGCAAACGGCCCAGAGAAGCCCCGATGTTGCGTCGCGCCCGCCGAGGATCGCCGATGCCTTGCCTGCATCCAATGCCATTCCGAGCCGGGCCGCCCTCGGACCAGACACCGTGGCCGTCACCATCGGAACAGAACGCTTGACGTCTGTCGGCGCGCTCGGCCGGTGGAGCTGCACCTCATTCATCCAGAAGACATGCGGGCGGTGCGCGGGACCGCGGCCATCGGGCATTAGCAGCCGGACGCGCTGCGCCTTGAAGGGCTGGAGTCGCACGGTCGTGCACGGCATGCCGACCGGCGTTTCCAGGCGGGCAACGTCCTGCCAGGCATCGCTGTCCCACCGCTGAATCCGGACGTCCCGCGCCGTGTTGTATCGATCGGGATACCGCGGCCAGTAGAAGGTCACGCGCGCGATCGTCTCCGCCCGCGGCAGCTCGAACACCACCCAGTGATCCCCCGGGACTTCCCGGGACGCCCATGACCGCCCTCGCGTGGTGCCCGTGTATTCGGTCAGCCCGTCGATCAGCGCCCTGGGGGGGTATTCTGCGCCAAGATCGGAATCTGTCTTGACCGCAGCGACGCGCGCCACGTTGCCGTCTCGGATCAGCTCATTCAGCGAGACGACCTCGAGGCGAACGGCACGGATCCTGTCGCCTTTGGCGACCTGGTCCGCCTCGAGCCGAATCGCCAGCGGTCCGCCGGCGTGGTCAACCGTGCCCGTCCGCGTCCACGGCAGGTAGCCCGTCGGCCCGGGATTCTCAAACCTGTTCGGCCTGGCGATCTGGGCTCCGTTCGCCCTGATCGAGAACGAAATGCAGAATCCCTTTTGCACACAGACCGTGGCTGCGATGCGGTAGAGGCCTTCCTTCAGGTCGCGGACCCGATAGTCCAGGAACTGACCAGCAGCGTGCGACCACCCGGTGGACCGGACGCTGCCGTCGACCGGGACCCAATCGGCGTTGAGGGCCCCGGCGTCGGCGCTGGCGCGGTGGAAGAACGCCGCGTCATCGGGCCCGCAGTCGATCACGATTCGCTTGCAGGATGCTGGCTCGGCGGCACCGCCAGCCCCTGCCAGGGCGAGCGCAACCAGGATGCCTTGACCCGTCCTGACCATCATCCTGACCGAGTCTCCCGCCGCGCGGCTCAGTCCGTCTTTGCCGGCAGAGACAGGGGGGGCAGGTTCCTGCGTTGCTTCAGAATGGACAGGAAACTGCCACCAAGCACTTTGGCCTTGTCCTCGTCGCTGATTCGCGAGTAGATCACCTTGCCCAACTGCGGGCCTTGTGCGATGAAGGGCAGGTCGCTGCCGAACAGGACGCGGTCGGCGCCGATGGCGTCCGTCAGGCGGTCGACAATCTTGTAGGTCAGTTCGCTGGTGCAGGTGTCGCAGACGAGGTTGGCGTGGTCCTTGCAGGCGTCGATGGCCTCTTCCACCCCCGCCCATCCGCCGCCGTGATGGCCGAGGATGACCGTGGCGTCTGGGAAGTCCGCCGCGGCCTCGCCGATCAGCTCCGGTCGCGTCCCCCCGCCCGTCCACGAGTGCACCAAGACCGGCAGGGCGTGCGCGTGGGCAAACTCGAAGGCCGGCCGATAGCGCTCGTCGTCGATGGCCGTCTCGTGCGTGGAGGGGTGCAGCTTGATGCCGACGTACCGCGGATCGGCGAATGCCCGTTCCAGTTCCTCCGGCCCTTCGTCGGGATAGTGCGGGCTATACCCGCAGTACAAGAAGAACCGCCCCGGCCAGGGCTCGATGGCCTTCTCGGCCAGTCCGTTGCCCACCCTCGGCGACGCGGCCATGCAGGCGTGGTGGGCCACCGTCACCGCGTCGACCCCGAGGCGGTCCATCTCGGCCACCATTGCTTCGGCCGACCCCTCCGCAAACACGGGGAACGTCCATCGTCCCATGTGGGCATGGCAGTCGAACACCAAGACGCCCAGTGGCTCACCGCGCTGGAATCGCCCCATCAGATCCGTCACAAGATTGGCCCCATGCCTCTATATTAGGTTCCGGGCTCGTGCTCCCGAGCTCGCCGCCCCGCTAGTGGGCCTCGGCGAGCATCTCGGCCAGGTTGTCGCCGAGAATCCTCTGGCGGTCGTCGTCCTTGATGTCCGCGCGAAGCACCGGGGTCAAGCTGGCCCCCGGCTCGAACCTCGGGAACTGACTGCCAAACAAGAGACGCCCGGCCCCCAAACGCCCCACGATCGTCTCGTACAGGCCGAACTGCTGCATCCACGACGTCTCGATCCGAAGCCCGTCGAACCGCTTCAGCAGCGGCAGGAGGGTCCGGACCTCCCGGTACCCCTCGTTGCAGACCACCAGCTTGAGGCGGCTGAAGCTCGACAGGACGTCGATCAGCTCGGGCCACTCGAACTGGTCGCGGTTGATCAGCACGGTGAACCGCCGCGCTTGGGCCTCCTCCAACAGGGGACCGACGACCAGCGGGTGGAACAGGAAGTAATGCGCTCTGGGGTAGATGCGAAACGCCCGCCAGTCCCGCGCGAGATAGCCGTCAAGCAGCTCGGTCGGTCCGGGGGCATCCCCTCCCCAGTCGGGCACGGCCATTGGGCAGCCGGTCAGAGACCCAGGATGCCGATCGATCTCGCGCGCCAGATAGCTCGCCCCCTCAACGGCGTCGTATTGCAGAGAGGTGTAGTCGCTCACCAGCGCGCGGTCGATGCCGACGCGTTGCAGGGCCTCGACGGTCTCGTCCGCCGCGGCCGGCCAATCGGGCCGGGGGGTGCCACTCTTGCCCACCATGCAGTTCACATCGAAGATCACAGACACTTCCGTCACCGGCTGCTGAGGCGGTCTTGGACTTCCGGTCCGTGCGGAGGATTCGGCAACACGCTCGGGTCCTCGGTCGCCATGGTAGGTCTGCCCCCTGGGCGGATCAAGTCGGCTCCTCAATGCCTCACGATCGCCGAGGGTTCATGGTAGGTGGTTGCGGACCCCAACACGCGATAGACTGTAGGCGCTTCGGAGATCGACCGTACCATGATCCAAGCCGCTTCGAGAGACCTAGAATCCATGCCGAACGACAGCGGATTCTCCCTGCCCCCCCGTCTGTGGGTGGACTGGTGCGTCGTCTTCGTGACCAGCCTGGTGCTGTACGTCCTGACCTGTGCCCCGGACGTGCTCATGTCCGACAGCGGCGTCTACCAGCTCCGGGTGGCCGCGTTCCCGCCGACGCCGGCCAGGCACATGTCCAATGAGCTGGTTCACATTCACGCGTTGTACCTGGGCCTTGCCAAGGTCTTCACCTTGCTTCCTGTGGGGAACATCGCTTATCGCGTGAACTTGGCGTCGGGCTGGTTTGGCGCGATGGCGGTGGCGAGCGTGTTTGTGTCCGCGCGGCTGCTCACCGGATCGCGATGGGCCGCGATGATCGGGGCGCTTTCGGTGGGCTTGGGACACACGTTCTGGGCCTACTCGGTCATCGCGGAGTGCCTGACCCTGGCGGCGGCGTTTCTGACGACCGAGCTGCTCTTCCTGCTCCTGTTCGCCCGCACGGACAAGACACGATGGTTCTTGGTCGCAGCGCTGGCCAACGGGCTGAGCATCAGCAACCACATGATCGGGACACTGGCCACGCCCGTCTACGCAATCCTCACCATCGTCTGGCTCCGCCGAGGGCGGCTGAGCGGGTCCGACGTGCTCGCCGCGATCGGCCTGTGGCTGCTCGGTACGAGCATCTACCTGTTCCTCATTCTCCGGACGCTGATGGAGTCCGGCGACCTGCTGGGGGTCATTCGTTCGGCAACGACGGGGTCTTGGCCCGCGACGAACGTGAGCATCAGCGCGTCGCTCTTGGCCAAGGTCGGTGGGTATCTCATCCTGCAGTACCCCACGCTGCTGCTCCTCTTGGCGATCGTTGCATTGTGGGCCAAGCCGATCAGCGAGGGCGACCGGCCGGTCAAGCGGGCCATCATCGGCGTCGCCGCGATCCACCTGGTCTTCGCGATGCGCTTCCCCGTCAAGGACCAGTACGTGTTCTTCGTGGCCCCGTACGCCTGCTTGGGCCTGCTGGTCGGCCTGGGCGCCTGGGCGGTCATCCGCCGGTGGCGATGGACGCGCTGGGCAGGTCTGGTGCTGGCCGTCGCGCCGGTTGGCGTCTACATGGTCCTTCCCGGCGTCGCGCGGTGGAGCGGGCTGAACCCGTTCACGCGTTCGCTGCCCTACCGCGACCCGTACGAGTTTTTCCTCAAGCCATGGCAGCACGGCTACTACGGTGTCCGGCGGTTCAGCGAGGAGGCCTTCGAAATCCTGCCCGAGAACGCCGTCCTGCTTGCCGATACCACGGTGGCGGCAGCCCTGCTATACGTCCAGCGCATTGAGGGCAAACGTCCTGACTTGACCTTCATTTGGCGTTGGAGGGGCCTCCCACCCGAGCAGCTCCTTCACGAAACGTTCCCCCCCCGTTGGCGGAAGCCGGTCTATCTCGTCGCGACCGAACCGCCCTATGCCCCGCGCGTCCTCCTTCGCGACTGCCAGATCGTCCCCGAGGGCATTCTCTACCGAGTCGAACCTCCCAAACGGTTTCCCAAGACGCCTTGGCTGTAGCGACGGGGCCTAACCGCCGGCTTGCGGGGGGCAATCGGCACGCCTGGCGGGATGGAATCGTGTCAAGTCTCTCCGGCACACCCTCCCGCGCTATCCCGGGCGGAGCGTGCGCAGTTCCTCGATTGTTGCGCGGACCGCGTTCGACAGGATGATCGTATCGCAGGCGTAGAAGATCGTCTGAAAGCCCATGCCCAGTGCCTTGCGGGCAAACGGCATGCTGCCTGCGAACGTCGAGGCGACCTTCCCACAGGCCCGTGCCGAGGCGGCGACCTTCTCCATGGCCTTAGCGACCTTGGGATGATCCACATTGCCCGGCTCGCCCGCCGACTGCGACATGTCCCGCGGACCGACCAGCAACATGTCGATGCCGTCGACGGCGATGATCTCGGCGCTCTTCTCGGCCGCCTCGAGGTTCTCGATCTGCACGATGACGAGCGTCCCCTCGTTGGCCCGCCGACAGTAGTCGGCGATGTCGACCGTGCCGTAGTCTCCCGCGCGGGCCGTCGTCGCCAGGCCGCGTCGACCGAGCGGATAGTACTTGGCCTCGCGGATGACCTGTCGCGCCGTCTCGGCGTCGTTGACGTGCGGTACGACTACGCCGCTGGTCTCGATCTCCAGCACCGAGAGGATTCGCTGGTAGGCCCCGGCGGGAATCCGGACGACCGTGCCCATCTGATGGACGTCGGCGGCCCGGGCCATGTCCTGCAGCCGCTCGAACCCCATCGTCCCGTGCTCGGTGTCGAGGATCACCAGGTCGAACCCCGCCAGGCCGTAGATCTCCACGACGTCGGGCGAAGGCAGGTGCAGGAAACTCCCGAACACCACCTCGCCGCGAGCCAACTTCTCCTTCACCGCCAAACCATATTCGATCATGTCTCACCTGTCGCACTGTGTCGTCGATCCGCGCGGACCCTACTTGCTCACGCAGTAGTACGCCACCCGGGGTTCCCCGGTCTTCCACTCGATCTGCTCTCCGTCGACCTGCAAATCGACCGGACCATAATCGCGCTCGTTGTTGTTCAGCGCGTGGACCTTCCACGCGCCGGGCCGGGCCTTCGGTTCCAGCCGATCCATCCGCAGCCGGATGCGGAACTCCGTCTCCCGCGGGAACACCGTCACCCACCACGACCGGAACGTGGGCCTGATGGCCACACACCCGTTGGTCACCACCTTGCCGAAGTCGACCATCGCCCGGGTCGGATTGGTGTGCCCGTCGTAGGGTCCTCGGTCGACGTCCGTCGGCAGGGCTTTGGGACGACGGGGCGTGAATGTGATCTTGTCGTCCTTGAGTATCAGCGTGCCGATCGACACCCGCCCGCGCCCGTCGGCTTCGAAGGGCAATACGGCCCGCCCGGTCTTGTTGTACAGGCCGATCGTCAGCTCGTAGGCGCCGTCGGGGACCCCGTCGGGCACGGTCACCTCGTGCGGGCCCTCCTTGACGGTCTGCCCGACCTTCCAGGTGGACACCGGGGTGGGCAGGCTGTGATCATTCTGGAACGCGATATGCTCCATGCCCGGCGTCTTGGGCGACGTGAAATGCACGTAGCAGGTCCAGTCCTTCGACAAGGCGCTACGCGGCCGCCAACGATACGTGATCTTGAACTGCCGAGGCCCGGTGCTGTCGAACGCTTCGACGCCCGGCTCGACGTCGAGCATCGTCACGGCCGCGTTCGGCTCGAACGATCGCGTATCGGCGTAGATGAGGTCGTCGGCTTCGCGGTAGTCGGCGACGACCTTTCGGCCGTCGAGCGTCGGCCACAACGTCGTCGTGACCAGCATGCCGTCCGCCTCGGCCCGGAAACCGTAGTCACACAGGGCCCCCTGCGGCAGTGCCCAATCGCGGTCGCTACCGTTGCACCAGAGCTTCAGGCCGCTGTCGTACTCGACGTAGACGCGATTGCTCAGCGGACCGGAGGATAACGCCTGCGACGCAGGCAGCAGCTGCCCGTCGACGTCGTAACGGACCTTGACGGCCCGCGCGGTGACGTACCGCTTCTGGATGGGCGTCACCAGGTAGTACTCCCGTAGGACGAACGCCAGGTGATGCCAGATCTGCTGCGCAACAAACCCCGCGTGGCCGAACGCCAACTCCATCGCCCGGTACTTGTCCAACGCCCGCGTCGTCGGGATCCGCGCGTACCACCCGCTGCCGTATCCAGTAGACACCCAGCGCTCCAGGTAGCCCATGCCGTGGTTGGCCATCTGCGGGTGGATTTTGAGCAGGTCGAAGTCGACCAGCCACGCGGCGTTCTCGCCCCCGATCACCTGTGCTTCGCAGCCGTCACACAGACCTGCCCAGTAGAAATGGTTGTTGCCCTCGCCGAACAGCGGGCCGGCGTGGGTCTTGCGCTCGAACGCGAACAGCTCGGCATGCGCCTTGAAGACGGCCGCGAACGTCGCCGCCCCGCGCTCGCCGGCCCGATGATCAACGTGGAACCACGGCGGGACGCACGTGTGCACGTCCAGGTACGAGGCGTTGGTCTCGTATCGCCGATGGATCTCCGGCGATTGCATCTGAGCGTACTTCATGATGGCCGTCGGCTTGAACCCGTGACTCTGAACCCGGGTGCCGCTGTTGTACCACGCCTTCACCAACGTGCCGTCCGGATGGAGTGACACGTCATGGGCGTCGTACAGTTCACTGTTGGGGTAGAAGTCCACGTAGTTCTCGTGCAGCGACGTGCGATGGCCCAGGGCCCGCGTTGTCTTGACGTACTGGACCATGTCCGCGTCGCCGCCTTGCTGCTCATTGGCCGGATAGTGGTTGGGCAGCGCGTTGTCATAGCCGCTACGCTGCCAGACGTGCTTGATGATCGCCGCGTCCCGCACGCCGTACGTCGAGAGCTCGGCGAACCATTGGGCGTCGTCGGCATAGCGCCCACCCCAGACGTCGAACATGATCCGCCCCGCCAGATCGGCCAGGAACGGCGACGGGGGGTTGGGCAGGTTGCACAGCACCTCGCTGAACCGAGGGGCGAACGTGTAGCACGCCGTCGTCGCCACCGGATTCCGCTTGCCGTCCGTCATCGGGCCGTAGTGGGCGGTGGTCTGGTCATGCCGCGTCGCCTGCGACTGCGTCCAGTCCAGCACGACCGACGCAAACACCTGTGCGTCAGGCAGATACCACACCGGCCCCAGCCCCAGATACGGCACCGAGACGCTCCGCCGCAACGGAGCGGCCACGCCACCCAACCGTACCTCGCTGACCTCAGCGCCCGGCGATCGGACCGTCACCACCAGTGACGAGCCGCGGATCCTGAATTCCCTGATGATCCGCGCACGGATCGAACCGATCGTGTAGTCAGCTTCGACCTTCAACAACCGGTCGGGTCGATCCGGAAAAGCCTGCGTCCCGCCGCTGGCCGGGCGAACGCGGACCTCGGGGACGTCGACGTCCCACGTCTTGGTGCCGTCCGTGAGCGTCAGGCCGCTGCCAAGGCCAATACGGTAGCTGCCGACCGCCTTGCCACCCGGGCCCGTCACCGTGGCTTGCGCGTCGATCAGGCCGGAAGCCGCTTGCCGACCGTCGCGACGCGTCCGCACGACGTAGGTGATCCCGCCCTTGTCCTGGGGCCAATCGATCTGGTACCGCGCCACGCCCGACGCATCGTCCCACGCCAGGCGCACCGTTCCGGGGACCGGGCCGGTGGGGCAGCAGCCCAGATCACTGCGATTGGCCAATCGCTTCAGGTCCCTCACTGCAGGCCAGATCGGGCGAACCGGCGGAGCGTCGCGCGCCTCCCCTACCACGATCCGCGGGTCCCCAAACAGGGAGTAGTCCCAGCCCGCGTCATTCTTCGGACCAGGACCCGTCTCCAGTCGAAGCACGATCTGCTGACCCGCGTACGGCGTCAGATCGAACGCCAGCGGCTTCCACGCAGCCGCACGGTAGTGCGTATCGAGCAAGACCTTCTTCGGCCCGCCTGGCCTGGCCAACGAGACGCGGAAGTCACAGCCGTCGCTTCGATCCGGCACGACGACGTCCGACTTCATCGCGATGGCCAGTTCGAACTTGATCGGCGTGACGCGAGGCAGCTGCAGCGAATACTCGACGTAGGTCACACCCGTCCCACCGCGCCACGGGCAGTGCACCAACAGGCACTCCTTGCCCTTCTGCTGACCGTACGGGGTGCAACTGATGCCCGTCGGGCCGTGGAAGTGCCCCGTCCAGCCGATGGGCATCACCCCTGACCGCCCGTCGGTATAGGTGTAGCCGACCCCATACAATCCCATCTCGCTCAATCGCGTCTCGCCCGGGGGCAGTCGCGCCGGCTCGATCTGCGCTGCCCCGAGGATCCCGCACATCAAGACGAACAGGTTCATCGCCTGGCTCCTTCGCATTCGCTTCGGGCGCCTAGGGTATCGACCTGCGCAGGACAGACAAGCCCCCGAGCCCGGCATCAGCTACCGCCCTTGAGCAGGCCCGCTCGTCGCCGGCAACGTGGTCGGCAGCGAACGCATCAGCTCGTCGAAGCGCGGATCCAGCCGGAGATTGCGCAGATGCGGGTCCTCCAGCGCGCGCTGACGGAAGAACGGGTGCTTGGGCAGCACCCGGTGCAACTGGCTGAACGCCTCCCCGAACCGCCGCTGGCACGATCGCACCTGGGCCAGGGCATAGCGGCCCTGCGGCCGGTCGGGTCTGGCCCGGAAGGCCAGCAGAGCGGCCTCTTCCGCCTTCTTGATCTGGCCCAGCCTCAGGTAGGCATCCGCAATCCCCGCCAGCGGCCCCATGTGCCGGGGGGTAAGGATGGCCATCTTGTAGTACTGGACAGCCTTTTCGGGCTGTCCTAGCTTCAGGTAGGCCTCACCCAGTTGGGTGTGGACGCTCGAACGCCGCTCATAGCCCAATCTCAGCGCCTCGTTGAGTTCCTTGATGGCCTCCTCGGGTTGACCCAGCCAGATCAGCACGGTGCCCAGGTTGGCGTGGGCCTGGGCGTGGGTGGGTTGGATCTGGATCGCCCGCCTGAACGCCTCGGCCGCCTCGGCCTGGCGCCCCTGACGCGTCAAGGCCACGCCCAGGTTGTAGTGGGCCGTGGCATAGTCGGGCCGCAGGTTCAGGGCCTTTCGGCAGGCGCGTTCGGCCTCGGCGTATCGCTTGTCCTTGGTCAGCGGCCCGGCGAGGTTATTCCAGGCCTTGTATGATTCAGGACGACGCTCGGCCGCGTGCGTCCACAATGCCAGGCTGTCATGCCAGATGGGCATGATCCGTCTTGCCTGCCATCCGCAGGCGACCACGACCGCTGCCGCGGCTCCGACGGCCAGCAGACGTCGGCCAACCCCCCGCACGCCTCCCAGCCGCGTGTCCCACAGCCACAAGAACATACCCCCCAGCAAGACGAACAACGCCAGCGTAGGCAGATAGGCGTATCGATCGGCCACCAGCTCGTCCCCGATCGTGATCAGTCCGCAAACGGGCAACAGGGCAGCGACGTAGCACGCCCAGATCGCCAATCCAGCCGGCCACCGGCGCCGCAGCAGCAACAGAACGCCGCTGATGGCGAGAACGCTGATGACGGGATACAGGAATTTCGGATCGGTCAGGCGGATGGCGTTGGGGCGCGGGTACAGCGGCGCCAACTCCGCCGGCCAAATCGTCTTGCTGAGGTAGAAGAGGAAGCTGTGGGCGGCGATGGCCAGACGTTCGATCGGACCGACCTGATCGAACGACCGCACGGCGTCTGCCTGCATCTGGCCAATGAAGCCCACCGCCGCCGCCAGTACACTGAACAGCACGTAGTTGAACTTCTCCTGCAAGACGTGACGGTTGGGTTCCCGAAGCCAACGCCAGGGCCGACCACTCAGTCGACCCAAGGGGTAGACGTCCAGCACCACGAGCAGAACCGGGAGACTCACCGCGCTGGCCTTGCTCAGCAGCGCGAGCGCACAACACGCGACGGCGGCCCGTTCCCACCGCCGCTTGGTCACGTCGCCCACCCCACCCCGATGGGCCTGCAGATACGACCAGACACACAGCAGGTAGAACAGCCCCGACAGGACGTCTCGCCGTTCGGTCACCCAGGCCACCGACTCGACGTGCTGGGGGTGCAGGGCCCAAGCGAGCGACGCGACCACACCCGCCAGAAGGACGCCCGTCGACGCGCCAGGCCAAGCCATCGTCTCTGTCGCCAGGCTCACGCTGTTGTCACCGCGCTGCCGGGCACGACGAATCGACAGAACTGACGCAGTGGCCAGGCACATCGCCGCCGCACCGCACGCATGCAGCAGGACGTTGGTCAGGTGATAGCCGCGCGGGTTCATTCCCCACAGCGTGTAGTCAACGCCCAGGGTCAGCCAACTCAGCGGCTGATAGGGACCCATGTGCGTGGTCGTGAGCATCCACAGCAGCTGGCTCGGCCCCAGGCCCTTGTAGTGCCGGTTGCCAACGAAGTTCTTGTCATCATCCCAATCAACGAATTCCGCATCCAGGCAGGGCAGATAGACGATCAACACGACGACGGCGCAGAGGGAACAGAAAAGGGGACATTCTACTTTTCCCAGAAAAGTAGAATGTCCCCTTTTTTTCATGCTAGCGGCTCCATCTCCAGACGTATTCATAGCCGTCGATGACCTCATGGTCCTCGCCGCGGTTGATCGTGTGGGTGCCGACACAGCGGGGATGCCAGTCGGGTTCGATCCGGGCCAGGCAAGTTTCCCGGTACGCCGTCTCTGACAACGTCTCGATCCTGTTGAGCAAGATCGCGTTGCCGTACCGCCCGGAACCATCCTGACTTGGTCGAACGATTTCCTGACCGTGCATGAAAGGCCGACCCGCGGGTCGGGCGCTGCGAACGTCGGAGACGATCGGGTTCATCGGATGCGGTTGCCATGGCCCCAGGGGCGAGTCCGCAAAGAACAGGAACAGCTCGTCGTCGACCGCCCCTCCCGATGGGCTCATGTTAACGAAAAGCCAGAACCTTCCCGCGTGCTCCAGGAGCGTGGCGTCCACGGCGTAGACGTCCTCGAACAGGACGCGCTCAAGCTCCCATCGCAGCGGGAATGCCGTTGCTCGGTACAACTCGATGGTCCGGTTCTTCGCCGTCTCGGGGATCATGAAGACCTGATCCTGCCACCTGAACACGAAGGGGTAAGACAGATGGTACTCCCGTTCGAGCACCACCGTCTGGGGACTCCGTGTCCCGTCGGCGTCGATCCTCAGATGCGAGATCACGCCCTTCTTGTCCGCGTATCCCACGTCCTCGAAGAAGACGTGCGTGGCGGAGCCATCCTCGAGCAAGAACGGGTCCGCCCAGAACCTCCCCCTAGGGGCGCGGATCACCTCGAATCCCGAGGCGTCGAACGCATCCCCCGAGAACTCGCGACGCGCCCGGGCCGCCAGGAACCACTTGTAGCTGAGCAGATGTGTTTCGTACCGGTTGTAGATGAAACGACAGGCCAGAGTGGCAAGGAACCGCACCATCGTCCAGTTGCCTGGGGGCTTGCGGACCGTTGGGCCCTGTGCCCTTGGGCCCAAACGGACCTCAGCGGACGCCAGGGCGTCCGCGCCCCGCTCCCACAAGTCGCGTAAGCAGCGCGTCGGGAAGTCGCTGGCCTTCCAGGCCTTCTTGTTGGCGTTCCTGTAGAGCGATGAGAAGTCCGTGGCCCCGAAGGAGCGGTAGATGACCCGCCCCGCATCGGGCGGGTCCGCGAGGATCTCCAGAACGCTGGTCGAGACGGGACGTCGTTCGTGAATCTCCCACAACAGCGACGCGCCCTGTCCCGCGTCCATCGTTTGGCCATGGCGGAGAGACCAGACACCGTATCGGGCAGCGCCCAGAATCGATCCGCTCAAGACGCCGGCGCAGGACTTCAAGATGACGTCCAGCCGCTCAAGCCGCACGCGGGCGACGTCCTCGTCGGCGAAGGTTCGGTACGGGACGTCTTCTGTGGGGGCCAGCTGGAGCGTTCTCGTGTCGGCAAGGAGGCGAGACGCGTCGACGCACGCGAAGGCATCATTCGCTGCACGGAACAGGGCACGATCGATCTTCTCGTAGCCCCGAAAGAGAACCGTCCGCACGGACTGTGCCCACCTGATGGGCAAACGGGACCGAACCCGGGGTCGATCGATCAGCAGGATGGCCGCAAGCTCCAGGAACCCGCCGACGAGGATGTCGGAGAGGACCTTGTGGACCCAGCTCGGGACGCGAAGCGAATCGAGCATCACTCCGATTCTCAGTCTGGATTCGCTCGGGTTGCCTGGGGCCATTCGCTCACATAGCGCAACGGTATGATCCGCCGATGATTCGGGACGACCGGGCATGAGAGAATGCCGTGGTGGCCGGCCGCTCAGCCACAGGGTCCACGGAAGCAATCATCGCAGCCCGCTCCGCAGAACGCAAGGGCACCCGCCACCGATTGACGAATCTGGGCAGCCCGTCGGCGGGCCAATTGCCCGCACCTGCCTCCTTTGCTAGCATGCCCCAGGCGTGTTGAGTCAGTTTCCCGGCCAACATCCTGTGGGGCATGTGGAATCGACCCGCGCAGGCGCCGAACCTGCGGGAACTCGCGTTCCTAGCAATCACCTGTTGCCAGCGCGCCATTGTCCGCCAGGGGTAATGTGCGGATCATGCGTCAGAGCACTCGACTCATCCTGAACGCCATCTTCAACGTGGCTGGCGGCGTGGCCAACATGGCCATCAGCCTCGTGGTGGTGCCGCTCTGCATTGCCTACATCGGCAAGAGCCTCTACGGCATTTACACGCTGGTTGCCGGCCTGGCGCGCAACACCCCGCTCCTTCACATGGGCATGACCTCCGCCGTAAGCCGTTACTCCGCCGCCCATCTGGCCAGGGGAGAGCACGACGAACTGAACGCCGTGGTCAACACGGCCGTCGCCTATTTCCGAGTCGCCTCGGTGCTCTTCGTCGGCTTGATACTGCTGGTGGCTTTCTTCTGCATTGAATGGTTCGTCAAGGACCCGGCGCTGGTTCCTGTTGCGCGCGTGTGCGTCGTTATCTTCGGGACGATCGAGGGTCTGGTGATGTGCATAGGGCCCGTCGGCGCCGTGCTTCGGGCCATCGAGCGTTTCGACTTGATCAGCATCTCCACGACGTCCTTCCGCGTCGTCCGGCTGGCCGTTCTGGCTATCGCCCTGCCCCTGTGCGACAGTAAGGCAGGGTTGGTGTGTGTCACCACCGTCATGGTGCTGACGAACCTCCTTCCGATGCTAGCCCAGCGGGTCCTGGCCGTTCGATACACGCCCTCCTTGAAGATCAGCATGCAGCTGGCGCGTTTACGATTGGTCTGGCCCATGATCAAGTTCGGAGTGGGCACGATCACTTGGTATTGGGCGCAAACGTTCGTGGACTACTTGCCCATCCTCATCATCGGCTACTACCTCTCGACCGAGGACGTCACCGACTATGCCGTCCCGTGCAGGGCCTTCATGCTCGTCAACATGCTCGTCGTCGAGATCATGACGGTCTTGATGCCGACCGCGAGCAAACTGACTGCCACTGATCGACGGGAGGAGCTGCGTGAGCTCTTGTTGCGGAGCAGCAAGTACGCGGGCGGGGTTTCTGTAGCCGGTTGCGCGGGCATGGGGATCCTGTCGCCCTTGCTGCTGTATCTGTGGGTGGGCGAGGGTTTCGCCTACTCGGCTGTCATTCTGACCGTGCTCGCGGCGGGGCGGGCCCTCTACTTCATACAGACCAGTTCGTTCTACATCCTCGTGGGTATGGCGAAGCAGAAGGTGCCCGCGCTGATGGCGCTGCTGGGCGTCATCCTCATGGCAGGTGTCCAGGGACTCATCCTGGCCCATACGGACTGGCATCTGGTGGGAGTCGCTGCCGTCGCGGCGACGGCGCTCACCATCGCCTGGGGACTGGCGATCCCCGCCTACGTGTGTCGGCAGGTGAATGCTTCGCTTCGCCAGTACTACACGATCGTTCTGGTTCGCCCGGTTCTCGCCTCCGTGCCCGCCACCGTGGTCTGGGTGGCGCTCCGGTTCGTCCCCCTTGACTACGGCTGGATCACGTTGACGGGGGCGCTGCTGGGCGGGGTCCTCCTGCTGTTGCCGGGGTGGTGGTTCGTGTTGTTTGACGACTGGGACCGTCGCCTGGTCATCGAGAAGCTGACGGCGCTGCGCAACAAGATCCGGCGGACACCGGCGCCCGTGGCTCCGCAAGCCGAGCCACCTGAGAAGAAAGAAGCGCCCTTGCCCGACGGTCTCTCCTCCCCCCAGGATTATCCGGAAGACGACTGACTCACATCTGGCGGGCTGGCCTCATCGCTCCACGCCCGCGACCAGCCGGTCGATATTGCCCGCCAGGATCAACGCCATCTCGCGATCCCCGAGCCCCAATTGCCGAACCTTGGCCAGCTCGACGGTTGGGAAGTTGAAGAACGGCATGCTCGTCCCGGAGACGTCGGACCCGAAGATGATCCGCTCGGCAGGCACGTTCTGGACGATCCATTGCAGCGCGTCGAGGGGCGCAACGGCGGTGTCGAAGTAGACGTCCGGGTTGTCGAAGAAGACGCTCATCCGGTCCGTGCCGCCATTGAGGCCACCACAGTGGGGGATGATGACCGGCAGGCCCGGATTCCGCTCAACGAAGCGGACCGTCTCGTCAAATTCCTCCTCGAGCGTCACGGGCATCTTCCGAGCGCGGATCCGCTTCAGGATGGCGTGGCAGCCGGGCGCGTCGTAGTCGTAGCGCGGTTCGTCGGCGTGCCGGTGCCACTTGATCCCCACGAACTCGTCGAAGGTGTCCGGCAAGAGATAGTCGTTCCAGACGAAGTAGAACGGATACAGGTTCGGATCCCGCCGGGCCGCCTGCAGCACATGGTCGTTGGCCGCCGTGCGCGACGCGGGGCTGTCGGTGACGCGGTACATATCCTCGGGAAACGCGAAGACGACGGCCCCCGACGCGCCGGCCTCGCGGAGGTCGGCCTGCAGCGCATCGAGCGTGTAGGCCTTGTGCGGTTGGTCGCCGAGGTGAACGTGAGCGTCGATGATCCGCATGGCGCGGGCTCCTGTAAGCGGCTACTCCTCGCGGATCAGGCCTGCGTCGGGGCCGACGCGACCTGACGGCGTGCCGTCCCAGGCGTGTTGCTCGGCAGCCGCCACGATGTCACTCGCCAACCGGAGGGCGGCCACGCCGTCCTCGATGCCGACCGCGGGCGGGCGTCCCGCTCGAACGGATGCCAGGAAGCTGTCCAGCTCCGCGCGGAGCGGTTCGGACTCGTCGACCGGCGCCAGCGGCTCGACGTGTACCAGCTTCGTGAAGTCGACGCCCGCCAGCTGCGATAGATCCTCCACCTCCATCTGTCTGGCCAGCTTGAGGATGTCCAGGTTCGCCTTCTTGCGGACCGCGATCCCCACCTTCTTCTGATAGTCCAGCGACAGGTAGGCCTCCTCGCTGAAGACGCGGATCTTCCGCTCGGTCTTCAGGGCCAGCCGCGACGCGGTCAGGTTCACCACGCACCCCCGGCTGAACGTCACGCGCGCGTTGCAGATGTCCTCGCACTTGCCCAGCACGCCCACGCCGACGGCGTCGATCCGAACCGGCTCGTCGCGGACGAGGCTCAGCACGATGTCGATGTCGTGGATCATCATGTCCAACACCACGCCCACGTCGGCCGACCGGAACGTGAACGGGCTGATCCGATGCGTCTCGATGAACTTTGGCTCGACGTCGAACCGCCCCATCGTCTGCACGACCGGATTGAATCGCTCGATGTGCCCGACGGCTATGGGGCAGTCGTGGCGGCGCGCCAAGTCCTGCAACGCCTCGGCCTCGGCCGTGGTCGCCGCAACGGGCTTCTCGATCAGGACGGGTTTGCCGCGCTCGATGAAGGGCCTGGCGGCCTTGAGATGATGCATCGTCGGGACGACGATGCTCGCCGCGTCGACGGCGTCGACGATCTCGTCGATCGACGCCGCGCGGCAGTGGTACTTGGCAGCGAGCTTCCTGGCCCGGTCCGTCTGCGCATCGACGACGCCAACGAGCTCGACGCCCTTCAGCTCCGAATAGACCCGCGCGTGGTGCTTGCCGTGGTGACCCACGCCGACGACGGCCACGCGGATCGGAGCGTTCGGATCTCGCGGCGTCACGACGCGCTCCCCCCGGTCGCGCCTTCTTCGTAGAAATCTGCCTTGCGCCGCGTCGCCCGCCCCCGGACCGACTCGAGGTAGCGCCCGGAACGGCCCTCGCCGATGGTCCGACGTACGAACCCGACCAGGTAGCGGACGTCATCGGTCAGCTCGCCGTCGGATTCGATGCGCTCCAGCCGGTGCAGCAACGGGCCGCCGAAGCGGCTGCGATCTGTGTACAGGTCCTTGAAGGCCTGGCGGATGGGTTGGAGCCGCTCCTGCGAGAACCCCCAGCGGGCCATCCCCTTCAGGTTGACGCCGCGGACGCGGCCTTCATACCCCTGAAAGATCATGAAAGGCGGCACGTCAGTGAGGGCACGTGTCATGCCCCCGACGAAGGCGTAGCGACCCACGGTGGCGAAGTGATGCACCGCCGCCAGTCCCCCGAACGTGACGTAGCTTTCAACGTGGACGTGACCACCCAATTGCACGGCGTTGGGGATAATCGTGTGGTCCTCGATGATCATGTCGTGGGCGACATGGACCCCGACGAGAAACCGGTTGTGGCTGCCCACGCGGGTCACCCCGCCGCCCGCCCCGGTGCCCGCGTGCACGGTCACCAGCTCCCGAAAGACGTTCTGGTCGCCGATGATCAGCTCCGTCGGCTCGCCCTGAAACTTGAGGTCCTGCGGCTCCGCGCCGATGACGCACGTCGGGAAGAACACGTTCCCCCGACCGATGGTCGTCCGACCGGTGAGGGTCACGTTGTTGTGTAGGATGCAGCCGTCGCCCAGCGTGACGTCGGGCCCGACGTAGCAGCTCGGGCCGATCTGGACGTCGCGGCCGACGGTCGCCTTTGGGTCAATCACCGCACTGGGATGGAAACTGCCCATGGTGCACTAGGTCCTCCTTTCCCACCTGACGCACAGCCCCCATCTTCGAAGAGAGCGGACGTCCGCCTTGCCGCGGGCGCCTAGAGCGGCTCGGCGTCGACCATCATACACTTGAGCGTGGCCTCTGCCGCCAATGCGTTCCCGACCTTCGCCCAGCAACGCACGTGCGCGGTCCTCGACTTGGCGCGGATGGTCTCGGCCTCGAGGATCAGCTGGTCACCGGGCACGACCGCGCGGCGGAACTTGGCGTGGTCCACGCTGAGCAGCACCGCCACCTTGCCCGTGTGTTCAAGCCGCTGACTCAGCAGCAGCCCCGTCGCCTGGGCCAGCGCCTCGATGATCATCACGCCCGGCATGATCGGCTGGCCCGGGTAGTGGCCCTGGAAGAACTCCTCGTTGATCGTCACGTTCTTGACGGCCGTGATCTGTTTCTCCGGCACCAGGTCGATCACCCGATCCACCAACAGGAATGGGTAACGATGCGGCAACAGACGCTGGATCCGCCGGATGTCGACGGCCGGCTCGGCCCCCAGCCGCCGCTCCAGCTCCTGGGAACGCAGCACCTCGATGAGCTCGCGGACCAGGTCGTGGTTCAAAGCATGGCCCGACTTCCGCGCGATCAGCCGCCCGCGGAGGTGCCCGCCGATCAGCATGCAGTCGCCGACGAGGTCCTGGATCTTGTGCCGAACGCACTCGTTGGGGAACCGCGCCTTGTTCTCGATCGGTCCGTCCGGCCCGAAGACCAGGACGTCCTTGTAGGTCAGGTGCGCCCCCAGCCCCCGCGCCCGGAACGCCTTGGCCTCCTGCTCCAACAGGAAGGTCCGCGCCGGTGCGATGTCCCGGGCGAACGTCTCCGGTGTGATCCGCGCTGCGAACAGTTGCCGCCCGATCGGCCTGATGTCGCCGTAGTCCAGGTCGTAGAGGATGTCGAGGACGTCCGGGTCGCCGGGCACCGCATCGATACTGGCGTCCCCCTGGCTGACGCGGACGTGCTGGGTGATCTGGATCACGCGGCGCTCGGCCTCCTGCTCGGTCAGCCCCGCGCCCTGCAAGGCTTCCAGGTAGATCGTGCAGCTGCCGTCGCCCGCGGGCAGTTCGCAGCCCGCGCCCGTCAGCTCGACCTGGAGGTTGTCCACGTCGGCGCCAACCACGGCGGCCAGGAAATGCTCCACCGTCTCGACCGAGACCGTCCCGTTGCGAAGCGACGACCGTCGGGCCCGCTTGGTGACGTTGTCGATCGTGGCGGCAATCTGAACCGGCTCGGATTGATCAGTCCGGATGAAAACCACCCCCGTGTCGGGCGGCGCGGGACGGAGCCGAACCGTCACTTCCTCCCCGGTGAACAGGCCGCGGCCCGTCAGCTCAACCGTCTTGCTGATGGTCTGCTGCCGCTTCAAGGCTGGCCACCCGTTTCTCGAGCTCGCGCATCCGGGCGTGCATCTCCGGAAGCTTGTCAAGCAAGCGCTGCTGCCGCATCCACAGCCTGCCGTCGCGGGCAGGGATGCCTCCCACGGAGGCACCGGCCGGCACGTCCCGCCACAGCCCGCTGCCTGCTGCTACCTTCGCCCCCTCGCCGATGGTCAAGTGGTCCGCCACACCGACTTTGCCGCCGAGCATCGCATACGGGCCCACGTTGACCGTCCCGGCAAGCCCGACCTGGGCCACCAGCAAGCAGTGCGGACCCACTCGGACATTATGGGCGATCTGCACCAGGTTATCAATCTTCGTGCCTTGCCCGATGACGGTCTCGCCCACCTTGGCCCGGTCGATGCAGCTGCCCGCACCGATCTCCACGTCGTCCTCGATCCGCACGATCCCGGTCTGGGGAATCTTGTGATGCCGCCCCTTCGCGAAGCGGTAGCCGTATCCGTCGCTGCCAATCGTTACCTGCGGATGCGCGATGACACGGGACCCAAGCCGGCAGCGCTCGCGGACGACGACGTGCGGCCAGAAGACGCTGTCGGCGCCGACCGTCACGTCGGGACCAATCACCACGTGGGCATGCAGAACGGTGCGATCACCGATGACGGCCCGATGACTGACGACGGCGTAGGGACCGACAGCGACCCCCTCACCGAGCTGGGCGGTCTCGGCCACGACGGCGGTGGGGTGAACGCCCGGTTCCGGCGTCCAGGCGGGCGGGGCCAACCGTTCCAGGATCAGGGCGATGGCGGCCCCCGGATCCGCACACAGGATGGCCGGCATCGGGGTCTGCTCGAACTCGAAAGGGACGACGACGGCACCGGCCCGGCTGCTCGACAGCTTCGCCGCGTAGCGCTGGTCGGTGACCCAGGTGATCTCGTCCGGACCGGCCTGGTCAACGGCGCCCACCGCGACGACGCGCACCTCCGCATCCCCCCGAACCTGTCCGCCAACCGCCTCGGCCAGTTCGGCCAGGGTCTGTCTGGCGACCATGGGCTAACCGCCCTTCTCGCCGCCGCCCTCTTTTGCGGCGCGGGCTTTGCGGTAGTTCGCGTCGAGCCGCTCCAGCACCTGCTTGGTCAGGTCCGTCGCCGCCGACGCGTGCAGCACCTTGCGCTGCCGGATCTGCCCGAGCAGCTGCTGGGTGTCCTGCAGATTGGGCTCGAAGTCGTCCAGGTACAGCACGATGTCCACGCCGTTCTCTTCGGCCACCGTCTTGACGGTCGCCAGAATGGCCTGGTAGACCTCCCAGGTCCCTTTGTTGAGCAGGAGGATCTGTTCGGCCTGGCTCAACCGGACGTACGCATTGTAGTCGACGGCGGCATCGACGAAGGCTTTGAACTTGTCGCGGAACTCCGGCGCCGTCCGCTTGAAAGCCCCGGCCATCTCTTGCGCCTCTTTGGCCGCCTGCTCGCGGCGTTGGGCTTCCTTCCGCTTCTCTTCGGCGCCTTTTTTGAGCTGTTCTTGCATATCCTTGTACATCCGCGACGTGTTCAGCACCGAGAACAGATCCACCACCGCGAAGACGGGGGCCTTGCCCGCTGCGGCGTTCTCGGCGGCGCGGGTGCCGCCGCGGCCCATCAGCGCACCAGCCGACAGGCAACCCCCCAACGCAAGGATCAGCATCCATCTCGAAGACACGCTTGATGACAGTTTCTTCGCCATGACCGACTCCTGAGATCGCCTCCGCGCCGCCCCGCCCAACCGGTCGACGCCGACGCGGATGCGGTACGCCCTGTTACTTGCCCTTCCTGCCCGATGGGTTGTTGACCCGATGGATGACATCCTTGGTCACGTCGACCCTCGGTGCGCCGTAGACGACCGCTCGAAGCCGCATCGCCTCCGTCGTCAGCAGGGCGTTGGGGTCGTTCAGATCGACCGTGTCATACCGAAAGACCAAGTCCAACCCGCGATGCTTGGCTACCTGCTCGACAGCCCCCAGGATCCGCTTGTACAAGACGTTCAGCTGCTGGCGCTTCTCGGCTTCGAGGTCCTTCTGCTCGAACTTGCTCCATAGTTCCAGCTCGACCGTCAACCGGTTGAGCTCCTTCTGGTGCTCGAACCACTTCGGGCTGTCGGGGTGCTCCATGTCGCGGTTCAGGCGGGTCTCTTCGATCTTCTGCCGCCGCGCCTCACCCTCTTTCTGGAAATCCTCTGCCCGTTTCTGGAGCTTGTCCCGTATCTCCTGGACCTCCTTGAACTCGCGCATGATCTGAGCCAAGCTGACCACGCCGTACAGCGGCTGTGCGCCCGGCCCCTCAGCGCGCGTGGCGCGGCCGGCGAAGATCACAACGATCGCCGCCACCACGCCCACCGTCGTCATCACCGTCATAACGGTTCTCATCGTCTTTCCTCGTCTTCTCGATGCGGACCCGGGACCGACGCCGCCATTTGCGCCCGGTTCAACGGGCCGCGCCACCCGTGGGTCTTGTCTCCTCGACTCTGCCGGGCGTGAGTCACATTGTGCCGATTCGGCCCACCAAGACAAGGCCGCCACCCCAGCATCCCGCATCCAAGCAGGTTGGGGCTTCTGAGCGGACCAGCATCCTGCGCACACAAAAGCGCGCTCGCCGCTGCAGATCCGCATCAATCCGTTTGGACCGGCGGCGTCGGTGTGGCTGGGGGCAGGGACCCGCTCGCCTTCTGAGGTCGGATACCGGTGGTCCGGGCCAGACCGGTGAATCGACGCGTCCCGAGCGTCGCCTCGGGCAGGCCCTCCGGCCAGGCCGCCAGCGAGATGTTCCAGTCTTCCTTCACCCCGTCGTACCCCAGGCTCAGCGCCAGGTACCAGCGGGGCAGCTTCCGGACGACGGTTACCGCCCAGTCGGCCGCCCGGCCCACCTCGATGTCGTAGTAGGTCCGGAACGCCAACGTGTGCTTCGCGTTCAGTCGGTAGTTCGCCCCCAAGCCGAGCAGGTTGCTGTCCGTCTCGCGGATGTAACGCCAGCCGAAGAAGTAACTCAGACGCGGCGACCGCTCCACCGCGATCGACACATTCGTCACGTCCATCTCCCCGCCGTCCATGTCCCAGTTGAAGTCCCACAGAAACGCCGTCGTGTCGCTCAGCCGGTAGTTCAGGTTGCCGTTGATGTAGTTAGCCGTGATCGAGTTCTCCGGCCGACTCATGAACGTATCGCCGTGCGTGAACTCGTCGCTCCGCCCGTCCTGAAACGCCCCCACCTCCAGGTCGAACGTCAGCAGGTCGACGATCCGCCATCTCCCGGGCCCGCCCCGCTTCGTCTGCCAACGCTGACGCAACCCAACCGTGACCCCGTCGAAGTCGTCGATCGTCTCCACGCCCTGATCGAACGGATACAAGTCCATGCTGCTGAGGTTGGAATGCGCGAACCAGAAGGCCACGTCCGGCTTGATAATGTGCTTGATCCCGTTGATGTCGAACAGGCGGCTGGTGACGTCCGGATAGACGCGAGAAAGGTACGTCCCCGCGCGCGCCCCGTAATTCAGATAGCCTCGCCAGAGGCTACCGCCCTCCTCGGTCGGCCCGGAATCCCAGAAGCTGCCGCGGGCCGTCGAGAACGGCACGAACTTGACCGGGCCCAGCGGCACGGGCACGTCGATCTCGGCACGCTCGTCCACCCGGGGCGTCAGATCGCTCTTCTCGGTGTTGTCGTCGAAGCGGTGGCGATCGAACAACCGGCGGTTGTCGGGTCGGTAGCGGACGATGCCGGCATGACTCTCGCTGAAGGCCGTCGCGATCCCCCCAACGTCCTGCCCGAGCAGGTGGAAGCCGAAGTCGGGCAGATGCTCCGTCTGCGTCAGGAAGTCCAGCACCCGCCATTGCGCCAACGCCGTGAACGCCCAGTGATCCTTCTGCTTCTTGGCGTAGATCAGCGTCTCCTGCTCCTTGCCCTCGAAGAACTCGCTCGTCTCGTACTCCTCGAGGAAGCCGGGATCGCTGATGTAACTCGCCTCCAGCGTGAGCTCCCAGTCCTTGGGCAGGTACTGCCGGTGTCGCCAGGTGATTCGGCCCCGATGCTCGGTCGAGGGATCCTCGTCGCGGAAGGGGCCCAGATCGTCCTCCCCCTTGTCGTAGATGTAGTAGCTGCGGAACAGGCCGTAGTAGTCGTCCCGTTCGTAGTCCAGGTTGATGCCCACGCCAGGCCCGCGCTTCGTGTAGTAGTCCAGGTTCAACCAGGCGTCATACCCCTCGGGTTGGCGCATCCCCAGCAGGTTGAACATGTACCACTTGGTCTCGAAGGTGGCCCCGAAGTCGTCGCTGTAGCCCGCACGGACGCTCCGTAGCGAGGTCTCGCTGAGCTTGAAGTCGCCCTCCGTGTAGGGCCAGTAAGCCACCGGCACGCCGCCAATGTTGAACGTCGGGTCGTGCATCTCGTACGTGCCCGCCCCCAGCCCGACGATCTGCCCGGAGGAATCCCGCGTGGTCCGGTCGCGGAGGTAGACCCGTTCGGCCCCGATGTGGTAGTGCGGCGTGTGGAACTCGCTGGAGGTGATCTTCGCCTGGGTCGCGGCGTATTCGGTCGTAGACAGCTGCCGGACCCGCTCGGCCCGGACGTACACCGGTACGCCCCGCTCCGGCGCCATGGCGCGCATCACGGCATCGAGGATCAGCGCCCGGTTGTTTTGGAAGTCGTAGTACAGTTGCGAGGCCCGGATCATCCGTTCGCCCCGCGACAGGACCACGTCGCCCTCCAGATAGGCCCCCTGGACCATCCCGCTGGCCGCCGCTGTCGGCGTCTTGGGCTCCGTCGCCAGCGTCCCGTCGTCGCGGTCCGCCTCCTCCTGACCGATCCCTTCCCCCCTCGATCGGGCTCCCCCTTTCTCGGCGGCTTCAGCCCCGACGTTGCCGAGAAGCTCCTCGCTCTGCTGAATCATCCCCTCGGCAAGGAACAGGACGGCCGCGTCGGCGTAGATCTCCAACAGGTCGGCCGGCCCCCCGCCGGTCTGGGTCAGATACACGTCGCCGATGGCGATCACGATCCCCTTCTTGACGTTGACCTCCAGCTCCTTGCTGCGGTACGAGACGCGCTTCGGGCCCTTGTCCAGAACGGGCAGCATCGCCCTCCCATCGGCCGACTTGATCTGGATCGGCGACGGCTCCTCGCCGGGGTGGGGCTTGTCCTTCGCCTGTTCCGGCACGAGCTGATCGATGGCGGCCTCGCGGGCCTCGATGAGCTTGCGGGTGTCTGAGGCCTGTTCGTAGAGGGGCGTGTTGCCCTGTGGTTCCAGGCTCGTCGCGTCGGCCTGCAGAAGCACCTTGCCGAAAGTCTGGACCTTCAGCAGGAACACTGGCGAGGTGCTGACCGTCCCCCCGGGCTCGCGGATCTCGGCGTTTTGCCAGAGGAAAACGTCAAGAATCTGGTAGCGTCGGCCCTTGTAGTGGCCCGTGCTGAGCCAGATGACGGCCTCGTCGGCCGACAGTCGCCGGCGCTCCATGAACAGCTCGAACCGGCCCCGGTACATCACCGTGCTGACGCCGTCCTGTTGCCAGGTGTAGGCGAACTTGCCCTCCATCTCCACGTCTGACTCGCTGATACCGGTCGGCAGGAGGGGTCGGGAGGGGTCGTCCATCTCGTAGGGGGCGGTGGTGGGGTGTTGGGTCGCCCCAGCACACAGCAATAGCATCCCCATCAGGGAGGTCAGGGCATGCAAACAGCGTTGGCGGATCGTATCCAAGTCGGTGCGGTCCGTCTGTTCCCAGTTCCACAGAAGCTCAAGCGTCCCGTTGGCGCTGACGCCCGCCGCCAGGACAAGACTGTTATTGTAGCGAATGCGCCCTGTGCGTCAATGGCAATCGCGCTCGCCTTCTCGCACAACCCTTTTTCTGCCAAACGGTTGTCATCCTATGGGGCCGATCATTCCCCGCGCAGGGCGGTTGGCGAGTCCTCCGCACGGCCGTGAGAAGGGGTGCGGTCGTCCGCGGCCACCGCGGCACGGGCGGTCTCGGCCCCCCAGCCGTGCGTCCAGAGATACTGGTCGGGCCAACGGCGAATGGCCGCCTCCAACCCCGCCATGTACCGCTGCGTGATCGCCTCGGCGGGGTCCTCGCCGTCCGCCAGATCGACCGGGTCGACGGCCGGCCCGACTGAGACCGCGAACCGGAACTCCCCCGGCAGACGCCGGGCGGCGACGGTGTGAACGGGCACGTTGCACCAGCGAGCCAAGACCCCCACCGTTGGATAGCACGGCCAGGACTGGCCGAGGTAGTCTAGCTCGATGGCCCGTCCGTGACGGCGGGGGTGCTCCCCGACGATCAGGACCTTCTGCCCAGCCGACAGCAGATCCGCCGTCTGCGCCCCCGCACGCTGCCGGGGCAGGAACTCGAGATTGGGTTGGCGATACAGCTCATCCTGCCAAGACCTGAGGACCGGGTGCTCGGCCTCGTCGATGACGACGTAGAGGGGCCTGCAGACCTGGCCCAGGGCGTAGGCCCCCACGGCGAGATTGCCGAGATAGGCCGTCACCAGCAACGCCCCACGGGGTGATTCCGCCAGCGATCGCACGGCGGGCTCGTCGTCGAACGAAACGAACCGCCGCCAGGAACTGATGCGGAGCTTGCGCCGGGCGAAGAACGCCTCCACCCAGAAGGCGGCGATGTGTTCGAAGACGTCCCTGGCGAGCCGATCCCGCTGCTCGGGGGTCAATTCATCCCCGTAGGCCTGCGATAGGTTGTCCGCCGCTCGCCGTCGCGCAGGCGTGTTGAGGTCAAATACGCCGCGGGCCAGCCAGCGCGCGAATGCCATCGCGCGGGCCCAGCCGAGGGTGTGGGCCAGGGTCACCACGATGCGTCGTATGTAGATCAGCCTCAGCGAAAGGAGGTCAAGGGGCATGGCTTGATCGAAGGGTCGGCGCCGGTGGGGCTAGGCCGCCGAGGCGTTGGCCGTCACAACATCGAGCTCAGCCGACTTGGCGGGCGTGTTGGTGATGAAGACCGTCTCCCACAGGTCCACCGAATCGAGCTTGTAGCGAAAATCGACGTCCAGGCCGGTCTTGACCATCAGATCCTCCAACGACAGGTCGCTCCGCCACCCGATCTTCTGGCACAGCGGACACAACCACTTCTCGAAGAGCGCCATCATCGAGTTTCCCGACTGGAAGTGGTTGATCACCACGATGCGGCACCCCGGCTTGCCCACCCGCCGGATCTCGTCGACCAACTTGACCGGGTCGCTGACGACGGTGATCACGTGACTGACCAGGATGTGGTCGAAGCTGTCGTCTTCGAAAGGCAGCGTCATCGCGTCGGCGAGCGTCAGGCGGGCCAGCGACAGGTTCGTCTCGTCGATCCGCTCTCTGGCCCGCGCCAACATGCCTTCGCTGATGTCGAGTCCGACGATGTTCACGTCCCGAGGGTAAAACGCCAGGCTCAGCCCCGTGCCGATGCCGATGTCCAACAGCCACTCGCCAGGCCTCAGTTCCATCCGGGCGATCGCCTGCTCTTGACGTCGCTGGACCAGCTTGGTCAGCAACGCGTCGTAGAAGTGCGACCAGATGTTGTAAATGATCCGTGTCGTGCGCTCTTGCATGGATACAAAGGCTCCACGCACGCGAGCGATTCGGGAGAGCCAAACCCACTCGGGGCCAGCTCGAGTCCGACCGCCCGATCCCTAGAGACCGTCGTGTCCGCACTGTCGACGGGGGCGGGACCCTAGTCGTCTACGACCCCGTTACCGTTCCCGTCGCCTACGCCATAATCTCCGGCGGGGTCGCCGATCAGCGGACCGACGAATCGATCCAGCAGCATGCCCCCGACGATCGACAGGCCTATCTGCAGAATGTTCGTCAGGATCAGCCCGCCCAAACCCCCGCCGCCGCCGCCACTACCCAGTACCCCGGCCAGGATACTCAGCGCATCACAGCCGACCACCATCGTGCTGCTCATGATGGACACGATTAACAACGCAACAATCACATGTCGCTGCATGAGTGATCTCTCCATACCCAACACCCGTCGACAGCGCGACGGGCCTGGCAAAACCGGCCTCGGCACAGCCCCCGTTTGGCTAGAGGTGCCAGGAGCGTATGGCCAAGAGAACCGCAGGACCTTCAACGACCGCTGCTTCGGTCCTGCCCCAGAACCCATCGATCATCTTGTCCAAGATGATAGACCCTGCAAACTGGGCGAGAACGACCCCGAGCTGCAGGGCGATCACGCCCCCATCACACCCCACCACCATCGTGCTGCTGGTGATGGACAAGATCAGCAACACGACGATGACATTCCTACTCATCGCCAATCGCTCCGTAAGAGCCCGTTTACCCCAAAGGCCGGGCGCAAGCGGCACGACCGCCATGCCGACTTCCCCGCCAAGGACGCACCAACGATAGCACAGCGCCCAAGCCGAGTCAATCCAAACCCGAAGGCAGCATGAATCGACTGGGCTGCCAGAGGTCCACGGGTCTGATCGGGGTTGGCCGAAGCGGGGCACCGTCTTCTCGGGGGGGCGCGCGCCTGAACCTCGAGCGGCAGGCGCCGCCAGGCAGGGGGGCGCAGCGGGGGCCGGGGCCCCCGCTGCGCCCGGAGGTGTCCGTTGGTCGAGGCGGGGGCTTCGGGGGGCGAGCCGGAAAAAAAATCTTGTTGACGTTTGACAGCCAGTCCTGACCGCGATATAAGGGGGGCCGTATTGTCGTACTGGCCCTATATGGCGCGGTCAGTATTTCGTCCTTCCTGTCGGCGCGGACAGGATGGCAAGATTCGAAAGACGCAACCCTTAGGCGGGATGGATCCCTGCGAGGAGACCGAGCAATGCGCAATGTGCTCGTGGCTGGGGCGGTCTTGAGTCTGTGTATGGGCGGGCTCTGCCCGGTAGTGGCAGACGAGAAGACCGACGATCTGCAGCAGCGGCTCGACCGACTACAAACGCTGGTCGAGACGCAGCAGCAAACGATCAATGAACTGGAATCGAAGCTCGACGTGATGAGCAGCGACGACTGGGACGCGGCTCGGATCGAGGAGATCAAGAAGGTCGTCCGAGAGGTGATGGCCGACGCTGATTTCCGAGAGAGCCTGTATCCCGACGTCATGCAGGTCGGCTATGACCACGGCTTCTACATCAAGAGCAGCGACGAGGCGTTCCTGCTGAACATCAGCGGCGTCCTGCAGGTCCGGTGGACGGGGACGAACCGACAGACGGACAACCCCCGGCTGACGGGCAGGCAGAAGCAGGATGACATCAACGGGTTCGAGATCGAGAAGCTGTTCCTGACGTTCGCGGGGCACATCCACACGGACAAGCTGACCTATCTGATCACGGTGATGGGCGACACGGACATCAACCACTCCTGGACGACCTACTATGCCCTCGTGAACTACGAGATCATGGAAGAGTTCCAGGTCGCGGCCGGCCTGATGGATATGCCGCAAGGGCGGCAGTTCATGAGCTGGGACAGCAAGCTGCAGTTCGTGGATCGCTCGATGGTTGAGGAGGCCTTCTTCCTCGGTCAGTCGATCGGCGTGATGGCCCATGGCACCCTGGCCAAGCGACTGACGTACATGGCCGGCGTATTCAACGGGGTGAATAACCCGAGCGATAGCCCGAGCATGGACGAGCTCGATACGAACTTCTCGTATGCGGCCCGGTTGGTCGGGCACATCCTGGGTGAGGGCATTGACCCCGTCAAAGACGGCGAGTCGGACCTGGCCTACAGCAAGGACCCGTTGTTGGACGCCGCGGTGAGCATGTACTACAACGACGACAACGGAGACACCAACGGCCCGAGGCTGTTGTACAGCATCCCCGATCAGATCCGGCGCGGGCGTGGGATCGGGGGCAACGCCGATACGGACGCCACCGGAACCGACTACCTGGGGTTCGGGGCGGACGTAGCGTTCCGGTATCGCGGCTTCTCGGCCACCGCGGAGTGGTACATCAGAACGGTTGACGGCGACGACGAGTTGTCCGATTGGGAGCTGTTTACGGGCAGCAGCGGCTCGTCACACGTCCAGGGCGCCTACGTCCAGGCCGGCTACTTCATCGTTCCCAAGAAGGTGGAAGTGGCGGCCCGCATGGGCGGCATCTGGGACAACGCGGACGACAACACCTGGGAGTACACGTTCGGCGTGAACTACTACCCGTTCAGCTCGCACAACTTCAAGATCCAGGCCGATTTTACGCGGATCTCCGAATCACCGATCACGTCCGACTGGATCAACGTCACTCAGAACGACGAGATCAACATGATCCGTGTACAGCTGCAGGCAGCATTCGAGTAACACCCGAACAACGGAACGCAGGACTGATCAAGCACCCGTGGGACGAGCTGCCCGCGGGTGCTTTCTTGCGCACCGCGCTCGAGGTGCGTGGAAGCCTGCTTGAGAGCTACGTCGATGTGGATTCACTTGGCCTTGCGCGGGCGCGTGGCGGTCGTCTTCTTCCCGGGGCGCTTGCGCCGCATCTGACGGATCTTGCTGCGAAGCTCCTCCCGCCGCGCAACCCACGTGTCGTAGTCGGGGTTGATCTTGTTGCCCTTCTTGACGGCCAAAGCGTCGACTTCCTTCCGGAGCCTCGCGACGGCCGGGTCTTGCGCGACCTGTTCTTCGATCTTGGTCACCTGGAGCTGCAGCTTGCGGGTCCGCTCGCGCAGCGTCGCCAGCTCCGACCGGAGCTTGTCGTAGTCGGCGTCGACCCGCTTGGCCTTCTTGCGGATGACGCTCGTCAGGACCTTCCGGTTGGCGGAGAGCTCGGCGTCGGCGCGGAGCCGACGCTCCACCGACTGAATCTTCATCTCCAGGTCCTGCTGTTCGTCCCTCAGCTTCTTCCAGGAAGCCCCCTTCGACGGCGTTGTCGGCCTGGTCGCGGGGCGTCGACGTGCAGCCGGTCGGCGCTTCTTGGGGGTCTTCTTCACCGCGTCCCGCTTGGGTCGCGGTTTGCCCTCAGCGATGACCTCCGTGGTCGTCAGGCAACCCATCACGGCGACGACACAGCACCAGGCAGTGGGACGAATCATGTCAGGACCTCCTGGCTACAGGGACGCGAACCTGCCGCGCGCAGCAAGTCTTCCCACCCCGTTGCTGTGGGGTGAGCCGAGACACACGTGGAAACGAATGGAGGTGCCGACAGTCCGTGGGCGAATCCAGCGCGGGCAGCGGCGGAACGCCTGCCGGCGACAGCCCGACCGGAGGTCCCCGGCCTAATCGGCGTTGATGGCCGTGACCGTCACGCGGAGGTACTTCTGGCGGTGCCCGCTCCTGACCGTGTAGCCCTTCCGGCGTTTGAACTTGACCACATCGATTTTCGGGGCCTTGACCTCTTCGACCACGCTGGCCTGTACGGAAGCGCCCGGCACGAACGGCTGACCGATCCGCACGTCCGCGCCCTGCCCCACCAGCAACACACGGTCAAACTCGATCGATGTCTGTCCCTCAGGCAGATCGCGGCGGTCGACCTCGATCGTTTCCCCGACGCCGACGCGGTACTGCCGGCTACCGTCTTCAATTATCGCGTACATCTTGCTTCCCCGGTTGAAAGCGCCTCAGCGAATTCGCCATTATGGCGGAAGGGCGCCCCGAAGGCAACCTCTGCTCTGGAGAATCCCATCGCGAATCAGCCGGTCCGACGTCGCCCAGGGGCGCTGTCGATCGATGACGCTGGCGTCGGGCGGATCGTTCGTAGGGCCCCGACCGCCGCGGCGAGCATGATCACGACGATGACCGACTCGCGCTGGGCCGAACCATGGTAGGCGGCGCCGAAGCAGCCGCAGTCCACCTCCAGCCCGCGCGCCAAGGCGGCGACGTTGACGATCAGGAAGGCCGTGCACAGCAGCATCGCCAGTCGCAGCGCCTCCCTCGGCCAGACGCCCGCAAGCAACGTCACCCCCGCCATCAGCTCCAGCCACGGCAGGTAAACGGCCACGGGGAACACCAGGATCTCGGGCACCATCTGGTACTGCCGGATGCTGCCAGCGAAGCTGCTGGGGTGACTGAGTTTCCCGCGCCCCCACCGTGTGCCCGGGACGCCGGCGGCGGCCACGATAAACGTCGCCCCGAGGGCCCAACGGAGTCCGCGATTGACCCAGCGTCGCCGAGGGTCGGTCATTGTGACGGGCCCTTCTCGATCGGCAGCTTGGCGGCCGTCCACGCGTCGATACCCCCGCGGAACAGCCGCACGTTCGGGTATTCAAGCAGTTGGGTCAAGATGTCGAACAGCCGCGCGCTGTCGTGGCAGGACTTGGTCGCGCAGTACAGGACCACGTCGGCCATCTGATCGATCTGATCGACGATGATCGAGACGTCGTTCTCGACGGCGTCGACGTGGAAGTTCTTGGCCCCGGGGATGTGTCCCTCGGCGAACAGGCTCGGATGACGGGCGTCGATCAGCACGACGTCCTGCAGGCCCCCTGCGACCAGCCGTTGGAGATCATCCAGCGAGATGCTCGCCTTGTTGGCCAAGTCCGGGTTCGTGACGACTGACTGTGTGGCGGGCGCGACGAAGTGGGTCGCCCGGTGGGGCGAGCCCGTGGCCGCGACGTAGTGGATCACGGCACAGACCGCGGGAACCGACAACAGCACGCCCATTCTGACGGCTGAGGGGATCACCGCTTGGACCTCCCAAGCCCCGGCGCCGACGGCCGCGAGGCCGGTCGGGCCAGTCGCGTCAGACGCCGGGCGCTTGCGCCGGGCGTACCCGAACGGGCGATCCGCCGCGTCACCTTCCCGGCCCCCGGCGGATTAGCATAGAACGTGATGATCTCTCCCTCGGGCCTGAGCTTGGCGCCGGGTGGCACGCTGACGCGGACATACGTCCGGTTGCCCTCGTTGCCCTTTTGCGGCTCGACCCAGGCCGCGATGTCCTTGCAGGACACCTCAACCTTCGTGACGCGGACCTTCTGGTTGCCGTTGGCCTGAACGATGAACCGGGACACCACCGGCTTGGTAGCATGCGGCGCAGGGAGGACCAAGACAGGGTCTGGCAACACGGTCACGGCGGCCTGGGGAGCGGGGATGGGAAAGGACTGCACCGGGACGGCGAGGGTCTTCATGTCCGGGTGGGTCGTGTCCATGGCGACCTCGCCCTCGAGCCGGCCGGGGGGGAACGGGGGACTGGCGGTGGCCGTCAGCCGGTACCGCTTGCCCGGCGTCACGACCTCGAGCTCGGGCTTGACGTTGGGCAGCGTCGACCGGACCGACGAGAGGGTGACCGGCGTCGTCCCCTGGACCTCGAGCATCACCGAGGCCACGCCGCCCCGATCCACCCGCAGATCACGGAAGAGCACAGACGCCGGCCCAACCTTGATCGGCGGGGGGAGGTCCCCCTGGACCTGCAAGAGCAACTTCGGCGAACCGGCCGACCGCGTTTGGAACATGATGTGCGCCCGGTTCGCGCCCCAGTCGTACGGCGGGCGCGCGGTGATCTGAACCTCGTACTCCAGCTTCTCGCGGATCTGTCGGACGACGGGCATGATCCGCCAGTTCGAGCTGCTGACCTCGGTGATCTCGAACGGCTCGCCGTCCGTAGAGACGATGCGGACGGTTCGGACGTACTGCTTGGCACGTTCCAGCGTTCCCAGCTTGATGACCTTGGTCGGGCGGATCTCGACGGCGGGCGGCAGCCGGCCGAAGAAGTTGATGGCGTAGGGCGGACGGTCGGGCACGCCCGTGTTGAGCGTGACCTTCCCGTACACGATGCTCCTGGTGTACGGTGGCTTGGCCGTCAACACCACCTTGAACTTCTTGCCCCGCTCGACCTCAGTGACCTCCGCCGAGACGTTCGGCACGGTGGAGACCGGGTTGGACAGCGTCATGGGCGTGGGGAAATGGTTGGTGAGGGTCAACTTGAGCGTGCTCGGCTTGACGCGATCGATCCGGTCGAACCGGGCCATCTCCGGCGACATCGTGATCGTCTTGCGGACCTCGCCCGTGAACTTGAGGGGATACATCGGCCGGGCGGGATCATTGCTCTCGATGTGGACGGTCTTGGTGACCTTGCCCTTGAGGCTTTGGGGCAGGAGCCGGATCTTGATCTGGGTCGAGGCACCGGGCGCAAGCGCCTGCGGTTTGACGGCGACGTGGAAGCACCCGCCGCAACTGGTCCGGGTGCGTTTGACCTCGAGCGGCGCCTGGCCCACGTTCTTGATCTCGAACGTGTGGTCGAGGGGCTTGTCGTTCCAGATCTTGCCGAACGCACAGACGGGCTTGTCGACGTGGATCTTCGGCTGCGGCTTGGCAGCGGCCAGAAGGGGCGCGGCCAGGAGCGACAACAGCGCCCCGATGCATTTGCCGGTTGACTTCATCGATTGACCAAGCATCCATGGGTTCTAGTCCCCCCCGCCCCCCATTGTCAAGGGAGCACGATTTCCTTATCTGTCCCTCTGAGCCAGTTTCGTCCGATAAACGGACCTGGTCTAGACCCAGGGCAACGCTTCTCGATGTACAGGCATGACCTGTTGATACGACACAACATATTCCTTGCCAATAGGTTAGATGCAACGCCCTTCGCCCTGGCGCCGGGACAAAGTGCTGCCCGTGCCTTGACAGGATTGAGCCAGATCCAAGAGAAGTAAAAGGAGCCACATAAGTCCTGGACACACTCGTATCCTGTGATACACTTTTAGAGGCTACAGACTACAAGTTACGAGGTTTTGGTTGCCGTCTTAGAGTCCGGCAGGTGGGCTCACGGTTGATGGGAGATCGACAATGGTACATTTCATTCTGAGCGCTGTGGTCGCGACGAGTCTGACGGGAGAAGACGCCAAGAACATCAACGCGATGAGATCGTGGGTCGTTCTGGCGGGTGATCTCGGGCGCCCGGTTGCCGACAAACTGACCGACTTCGGCATCGACGTGACCGGCGAGAAGCATCAAGACGACGCCGTGCTTCTGCAGGGCGATGGAACTCGAATCGTCATCAACTTCGCCACGGGGGCGTTCGAGGTGCTTGATCCTGGCGGGCAGACCTCCCATTCGGGTCAATTCACGTTCGACCTGTCCGATCCATCTCGCCTGAACTGGAAGGGCGAGATCGGCGGCCTGCCCGCAGAGGGCTTCGTGGTCACCGACAACGAACCAAACTCGGTGCTGGTCCACGTAGCGCTGGCCAAGCATGCCACGTTTCGCGTGCGGCTGCGACTGACTCGGGTAGACGATGGCACCGTACTCTGCACGAATATCAGCGGACACCGCATTGCGCAGGCGCTATGGAGTCAACTGATGGTAAAGGGGGTGGACCTTCGCCAAGACAACGGGCCCGGAGGCACGCTGCACCTACGTGACAAGATCAGTGGCGCGGTGATCACGTGGGACAGAGGTTCGGGGAATCTGATGATCTTTGCTGCGGATGGGACCCTCGCTCACGATGCACGGATGCAGTTTGACACCTCTCATCCATGTCGCATCGCTTGCAGCGGCGACATCGATGGCGTTAAGGTGGATGGCATTCTGGTCCCCGCTGCCAGTGGCAGAATCGGGGAAGTGGTGCTTCAGGCGCGTGTGGGCAACACGGACTACCGAATGAGAGCGATGGCAGATGGCACACAGGAGGGTGGCGTAACTGTCCTGACAACAGACCCGAACGTCTGGAAATGCGTATGTGTACATGGGGCCTATGGTCCGAACTACCCTACCGGAGGGTGCAAGTGGGCGGACTGTGAAGATACCCCGGGCATGGTGAGCTGTCGGGACCCCAACTGGCCTCCCAACGTGTACGGGACATGCAAGTTTGTGAAAAGAAAGGGCCCCGGCGTAGACGTGATGGTTGGTCTGCTGATCGGGACAGCCCTCTTGCTGTGGTGGAAGCCCCGCACGGGGGGTTGAGGTCTTCTCGTGGCGGATCACCAACCGGCGAGCGACTCCGCGGTGGCGCTGACATATGCCTCCGGGCCGATCGCTCGTTCCGTGCGATGGCGGGTCTTTACCGCCGTATCGCTGAGAGCGGCGGTGGGCGCGTTGCTGCTTACGGTCACCGCGGCCGCGCCTCTGCGCTGTATCTGGCTGCAAGGCGCGTACGCCCACTTCTTTGCGGCCTTTGATCGACGAATCACCGTTGGTCCGGAGTTGCGCGGCAAGATCTTGGTGGAAGTCGGGTTCCCGGTGCGCGCCAATTGGAAGCGCCCGATCCAAAGAAGACCCCAGACTCAGCGCGTGGTAGGGGCGTGGGACACCGGCTTGCCCATGATGCCCGCTGTCTTTCCTCTGCTCCTGCGCCGTTGCGCGCTACGCAGCGTCCTGATCGGGGCGGTCTCAGCGATAGGCCTGACATCCCTGTTCGCGGCTGCAAGACTGTGGCTATGGTATCTCTTACTGTTAACAGACATTCCCCTATCCACATGCGAGCCGGCATACTGGCCTCTGCATTGGCCTCTGCGTCTCTGGTTGATAGACACCATACCGTTTGGCATCGAGTTCCTTCTCTGTGTGTTCATTTGCGTGCGGTTTGTCCGTGCGTCGAGCAGATCGCCGGGGCCCGATCGCCTCGAGCCAAAGCAAGATCTCTGAGGGAGTGGGATACTGCGCACGCGTCGATGGAGATTCCTGGGCGTTCGCCTTGGCCTGGCGGGGACGCTGGGATGGTTGGGGCTGCGAGCGGAAATCGGCTGGCTCGAGTACGTTTGGGCCCAGGTATATGCATCCTTTGATCCGCGTTTGACGTACGCATGCAACGCGGGAGACCTGGACGGCAACAACATCGCCGAGGGCCCGCATCACGTCGAAGTACGCATCCCCGCTCGGCTCTTCTTGTCTCAATCGGGACGCTGTCCGGCGCATGTGGGTGTGTTTGCCATAGAGTGTACGGGGTTACCGGTGATGGGGTTGGTTGCCCCCCTGCTGATTACCCGGTGGCGTTTCTTCCCGATCGTCGCCGCCATTGTCGGTGCGGTCTTGATCACGTCTGCCGTCAACGTGACGCGGCTCTGGCTCGACTATCTCCTGCTGTTCACGAACTTGCCCTACTTCATGATGCACAAGGTGCTCTCATATTCCCTGTTCGGGATCGAGACGCTTGCGTGCGCTGCCTTCTGTGTGCGGGTTGCTTCGGCTTCGTGTCCTCCCGTCCGTAGTCCCGAGGCCTGACAGCAATCAGAAGCCGACATCAGTCGTTCGGGACGGTCCGCCGACTCAGTCGGGCACGAGGCGTTGGGCGTTTCCGCCGAGGATCTTGGCCCTGACCGTCTCGTCCAACGCCAGCGACTCCAGGTGATCACGCAGGGCCGAGTCGAAGTAGTCCCTGGCGAACAGGGCCCGGTCCTGATACGTCGTCAGGAACTTCGCGCCACCATCGGGAAAGCACTGGAGCCCGCGAAGGCCCGACCCCGCCGACAGGTCGCAGTACAGGTTCGGGTATTTGTCGAGCAGATCGATGAGCCGCCCGCCCGGGGCGTAGTCGTCGGGGCCCTTCAGGTAGGAGGCCTCGATCTGTGGCTCCTTGCCGGTGACGTACCGCCAGAAGCCGGGTCCATGGCCACAGACGACCGTGTCGGGGGCCAGTTGCAGCGCGTGTTCGAGATGGTCGGCCGTGCCGCCGTACCACGAGTCGACCCAGGCATCGAGATTGGTCGGGGGCAGCCTGGGGGCATCCATGTGGATGATGACGGGCATCTGCCGCTCGCCCGCGTACCGCCAGATCCGGATGCCGTCCGGATCGTCGAGCGTCACGCGGAACTTCCACTCGCCCACGCCGCGGATGCCGTGGATCTCGACGGCGGCCTTGAGCCGCTCCAGGGCGTGCGCCTCTTTCGGGTGAGGCGCGTAGAAGGGAACCAGCCGATCCGGATAACGCCGGGCCCCGTCGATGACGTCCACCAGCGGCAGCCACTGTCCCGGGCCGTGGCGCGGATCCAAGACGGCCGAGTAGCTCCGGGACTCGGCGTCCTCGACCGGAAGGATCACCTCCCAGCTCAAGGCCCACATCTTGTCGATGCCGTGCTCGTCGAGGTTGGCCACCACCTTGTCCGTGTCGTGTTTGTGCCAGTTCAGGTGTCCGTGCGCGTCGATAATCATCGTTTGTAGGCCTTTTCCACTTTGACGACGGCCTCAGCGATCCGGTCGGCATCGTCGTCGGTCAGGTTCTCGTGCCAGTGTAGCAGCATATGCGTGGCGAGCGCCCGCTCGGCGTTGGGACAGCAATCCGTGTAGTCCACCTCCCGACCGTAGGAGGCCGTCCACGGATGGCCGCTCTGGCCGTAGGTCTGCCGATCGGCGATCCACTTCTGCTTGTACATCACAGTGACGTAGGTGGCGGCGCAGGGCACGCCCTCAGCCGATAGGGCCTGGACGAATTGGGCCTTGTCCACCGTCAGCGCCGATTCGTCCACACGGAGCCGGCCGAACCAGTAGGTCGGCGTGGCGCCGCCGACGATCTTGCCCAGCCGGACCGCCCTGCAGCCGGCGATGCCCTCGCCGAGACGGTCGACGAACCGCCTCCGAGACGCCGCGATGGCGGGTAGTTTGCTGAGCTGGACGCGACCGATACAGGCCTCCAGCTCGGTCATGCGGTAGTTGAGACCCATGAACAGGTTCTCGCCGGCGTCCGAGCCGAACGGCTTGCCGCGGTCGGCGAAGCGCTTGGCGTTCCAGTAGATCTCCTCGTCACTGGTGGTCACGATCCCGCCCTGGCCGCCCGTGGTGTGATGCTTGCCGCTCATCGTGCTGAACGCGCCCATATGGCCGATCGAGCCGACCCTCCGACCCCGGTACTCGGCCGCGTGGGCCTGGCTGGCGTCCTCGATCACGACGAGGTCCCGGTCCTTGGCCAGGTCCATGATGGGATCCATGTCGGCCGGTTCGCCGGCGATGTGGCCGACGACGACGGCCCGCGTCCTGTCCGTCAGGACCCGCTGGATGCCTTCGGCCGTGATGTTGAAGGTCTCGGGGTCGGTGTCGGCGAACGTGGGGATGCAGTTCTGCATCAAGACCGGCGATATCGCGCCTGGGTCGGTGATCGGCGCCGACACGATCTCGTCGCCCGGCTCGAGCCGCAGCGCAGCGACGGCGGCGTGAATGGCGGCCGTGCCGGAACTGGTCGCCGTCGCGAACGCCGTGCCGCAGAACTCCGCGAACTCCCGCTCGTAGGCATCGACCTCTTGACCGCCGTACCGGTCGAACGCACCGCCGCCGGATATCACGCGGTCGAAGAGGGCCATCACCGCGTCACGCTCTTCGGAGCCGATCAGCAGTCGCGGGCCGGACAGGGATTCGATGACGGGGCTGCCGCCGTCAATCGCTAGCTTGGACATAGGCCACTCCTGGGGAAACAGCGAAACGTCGAAAAGTCGAAATATCGAAACGTCAGAACGGTGGGACGCGGTGCATCACTGACGGCGCCTTGCGTGATAGGCGCAACCGGCTTAGCTTCGTGGTCGGTTGGTGTTTGGAGGGTCATGCCCATGGAACGCCTTCGCACGGCTGTCATCGGACTCGGCGGGATCGCGGGGTCGCACCTTTCGGCCATCGGTCAGCTCAGCGACCGGTTCGAGCTGGTGGCCGGCGTGGATCCGCGTGGGCCCTCGGCCGCCAACGCGGCGAAGCTGGGCGACGCGCCGCTGTTCGCCGACGAGGCCGAGATGTACGACCACGTCACGGACATCCACGCCGTGGCGGTCTGCACGCCCCACAACCTACACATCGACAACATCCGGTCGGCCGTGGGCCACGGGGCGCGCGGCCTCCTCGTCGAGAAGCCCGTCACCACCACCCTGGCGGACATGGACGAAGTGATCGAACTGACCGAACGTCACGACGTCCGCGTGTCCGTAGGCTACATCTTGAGACACAATCCGCTGTTTATCAAGATGCATCAGCTCGTTGAGGCCGGAACCTACGGCGCGCCCTTCGCCGTGACCTGCCGGACGGAGCAGGGCTGGTCGGGCCAGTGGCTCGACGACAAGTCGTGGATCAAGACCAACGAGGGGCTCGGCCGGGGCGGATCGCTGTTCAGCCACGGCTGCCACTACGTGGACCTGATGATCTGGATGATGGGCCGACCCGTCAAGGCGGCCAAGGCCTCCACGAAGATCGCCCAGGGCGATCGGATGGAAGGGCCTGACACGTCCTTCGCGATCTTCGAGTTCGAACGCGGCGGGATCGGCACGATGTTCAGCAGTTGGGGGATTCGCCACTGCGAGAGCGCGATCGACTACCGCGTGTACTGCCAGGACGCTCAACTCATCTACGACCACCGCTACGACGGCAGCATGGATCTGTTCGTGGTCGAGCAGACCGGGGTCCGGACCCGCATTGACGCATCCGACGTCGGCGGCGGCGGACCCGACGCCTTTGCCGGCTTGAAGAACTTCATCCGTCAGTACACACGGTTCCATGAGTGCGTGGTGGACGGCGTCGATCCGGAACCAGGCCTGCGAACGGCCCGGCTGAGCATGGAGGCCATCCTCGCCGCCGTCGACGCCTACGAGCAAAACCGGTCTGCCTTGTGGCCCGATCGCCCTGTGCACCCCCCGCCGTTCCGGCCCATCGAGGAAGACGCAAGGTATCGCGGATGACGACCCGATCACTCCCGTCTGAGGGTGCAGCCTACGTGCCAAACTCCTCGCCGTTTTGACCGACCTTGCGCATGCTGGTATCCTTGATCTGGAGGCTGGCCAGGATTCCCGGGGGTGAAGGCTGCGCCCGAAGCGTCGGGCCTGCAGGCGCTGGTGCTGGGGAGGGCAAACCATGTCGACTCGCGATTCCGTCCTGAGCAAGTGCGTGTGGCTGTTGGTCTTCGGCGTCGTAGTGGGCGGCTGGCTGCAACCCGCCGCAGGCACGGCGCTGGACGACTACATCGCGCTGCCGGACCCGAACTTCACCTACGCATTCGTGAACTACTTCACCGGGTCGGGCTATGCGGCGTACGTGTTGGACATGAAGTCCCAGGTCTGGCGGGACGAGCCGAACGAGGTGGACCGGGAGCTGTGGCAACACTGGGTCACGATCATCAAGCCGACGACCGTCAACGGCACGCGGGCGTTTCTCTTCATCGACGGGGGCAGCAACGGGGGATCGCCGCCGTCATCGGTCGACTCGATGTTGACGACCCTCGCGACGCAGACGAACACCGTCGTCGTGGACCTGCGGATGGTCCCGAACCAGCGGATCAAGTTCACAGACGAGACGGACCCGCGCTACATCGCCAACGGTCGCACGGAAGACGAGCTGATCGCCTACGCGTGGGACAAGTACCTGCGGACCGGCGACGCGCTGTGGCTGCCGCGCCTGCCGATGACGAACGCGGCCGTTCTGGCGATGGACGCCACGCAGGCCTTCATCTACGGCGCGACGGGCGGGGCGGTGACGATCGACGACTTCGTGGTGTCCGGCGCGTCGAAGCGCGGCTGGACGACGTGGACGACGGCCGCCGTCGACCCGCGCGTCGTGGCGATCGTGCCCATCGTGATCGACGTGCTCAACGTCGAGGTCTCCATGACCCACCACTACGCCGCCTACGGCTTCTGGGCCCCGGCCGTCCATGACTACGAGGACATGGGCATCATGGGCTGGTTCCAGACCCCCGAGATCGCCGCCATGTTCGCCGTCGTCGATCCCTACGCCTACCTGGCCCGCTACACGATGCCCAAGTTCATGATCAACTCGGCCGGCGACGACTTCTTCCTGCCCGACTCGTCCCAGTTCTACTTCGACGACCTGCCGGGCGAGAAGTACCTCCGCTACGTCCCCAACACCGACCATTCACTCGACGGTTCCGACGCAGGCGACAGCCTCTTGGCCTACTACTACGCCATCCTCGCCGGGATGCCGCGACCGCAGTTCTCCTGGACGTTCGTGGGCGACGACGCGATCCACGTGCAAACGGTGACCCCGCCACCCACCGAGGTCAGGCTGTGGCAGGCCACCAATACCGTGGCGCGCGACTTCCGGAAGAACCCGGTCGGCATGCCCTACTCGGGTCCGGTGTGGACCGACAGCGTCCTCACCCACCAGGGCGGCGGGCTCTACAGCGGGCAGGTGTCCATGCCGCCTGTGGGGTGGCGGGCCTTCTTCGTCGAGCTGACCTACACCACCATCGGACCGGCGCCGTTCAAGTTCACCACGGAGGTCCGCGTCGTCCCCGACCCGGCCACGCTAAACGTCGACGTGGTCAACCCGGCGTGGGGTCGGGTCGTGGAGATCGATCCGAACTTTCCGCGGTACTACGAACCCGGCACGCCGGTGACCCTTACGGCCGAGGCCAACGCCGGCAAGGGGTTCAAGCACTGGCTGATCTACGACCCCAATCACCCGGGCGACGCGAACTACGCGGCGACCGACGCCAACGCCTCGACGACGATCGCGATGGACGACGACCGTGACGTGACGGCCGTCTTCAAGTGCGGAACCGGAACGGGGCCGATGTTGTCGCTCGCCGCCGCCTGCTGCCTCGGCATGATCGTGCGGCGTCGCAGATGAGGGACCGCTCAGGGCGTCCATGATGCGCAGGCCACGGCTTCACTGGTTCTGGCGGGCCGCGATCGCGGTGCTTGCGGGCGTTGTCTATGGGGCCTTCGCCAGGTATCACTTCCAGATGTGCAAGATGATCCACGACGCCTTGGCTGGCCTGCCGATCGATCTGAGAACAACGATGGCCCACGTGTTCGGCGAGAAGCTGTGGCCTTGTGTGATCTCCGTGGCCAGCTATGGGTTGCTGACGCGGTACGCCGGTTCCCTGCCACGCGACCGCGAGACCCGCTGCCGGGAATGCGGGTACATCCTGCGAGGGATCACCGAACCACGCTGCCCGGAGTGCGGCGAACGAGTCTAGGCGGAAGCTGGGAACCTGCTTCCAACGGACGCTGCCTGATGCGCAAGCGACGACTCCACTGGTTCTGGCGAGCCGCGATCGCGGTGGCGGCGGGGGCGATCTACGGAACCGTCATGTGCAGTTGGTACAGCGACTACACGCTCGCGCTGTTCACACGCATCCATGATGCGTTGGCGATCTTGCCGGATGCCTTGAGGCTCGCAGCGGCGGATGCACTTAGCGTGTGGCTGGGGACCTGCTTGCTTGCTGTTGTCACCTACGGCGTACTGACTCGCCACTTCGGCCCCCTGCCGGAAATACGCTGCCGCCAATGCAGCGCCATCTTGCGAGACATCGCCGAGCCAGCGTGTCCCGAGTGCGGCGAGCGGATATGAGCGGGGCCATGTGAGGAGAGCGAATGACACGGTCGATCATGCCACGGGGTCTAGCGCTTGCGGGTGGCCTGCTGTGGATCGTCGCGGCGGGCGCTGGCGGCTGTGGCCGGGACGACGACACCCGTCAGGTGATCCGCGTCACGCGGAACATCGGCGGTCGAGAAGGGTTTCGGTTGCACTTCGAGGCGTGGAAGGCGGCGTTCGAGCGCGACAACCCGGGCTGGAAGATGGACCTGATCGATCTGGGCGACAGCCAGGGGGCGGAGTACTACAAGTCGAGGATCGCCACGGACGACCTGCCCGAAATCGTCATGACCTGGCAGCTGACCAACTTCCTGGCCGACGGCGGGCATCTGATCCCCTTGTCCGACGCGTTCTACGACAAGTTCGGGATCCCCCTGCCGCCGCCGTACAAGGGCAAGCGGTACACCAGTCAGGGCGGGATCCAGGTTCAGGGGATCGCGATCAACAAGCGGATGTGGCACGATGCGGGCATCACCGAACCGCCGGCGACGTGGGACGATTTTGTCGCGGCGCTGCACAAGATCAAGGCCCGGGGCCACAAGCCGTTAGTCTACGGCGGCCGGGAGTGGTCGGCCCACATGCCTCTGTTCTACGCCATCGCCACCAATATGTACGACGTCAAGCCGGACCCGAACAAGCCGTCGTGGACCCGGCTGATGGATCAGCGGAAGGTCAGGTTCGCGTCCGACCCGACGGCGAGACTGATCGTCGGTAAGATGATCGACCTGCTCGACAACTTCGTGGGCAAGGGCGCGCTGAGCGACGGGTACAACGAAGAGCAGCGCGACTTCTACGGCGGCAAGGGTGCGACGTGGATGATGGGGTGCTGGATGGCGGGGGACGTCGAGCCTTACCAGGTGGACTTCGAGATCGAGTACTGGCCGATCCCGTCGATGACGGGCCGGCCACCGCTGCTGATCGACACCTCGACATTCCAGAGCGGCTGGGCGATCACGACCAGCGCGACGGGCCAGAGGCTCGACAAGGCCCGGGCCGCCCTCGAAGCCTTCTACGACCCACACGTCTATCAGTGCTATCTCAACGGCGAGAGCATGTTCAAGCTGGCCGCCAACGTGGCCGTAGACGGCCCCAAGAGCGATTGGCCGGCGGCGCAGCATTTGTTCGACAGCATGGCCGCCACCACAGCCAAGGTCGCCAGCACGGTCGGGTTCCACATCGGGTTGGACGACATCCCGCCCTCGGGCTGGTCGATGACGATGGCCCGCACGATGCAGGAGATCCTGTCCGGCAACAAGGACGTCGACAAGCTGCTCAAGATGCTCGACGACGATTGGGACAGCGCACGGAAGGGGATGTGAGGGAAGCAGGGGTTAGGGTCTAGGGTTCAGGGTTCAGGGATCAAGGTCTTAGGTCACAGCATCCTTGACGATGGCTGCAGATTCGGATGACAGAGCCGGGACCCCAGACCCTGACCCCTGAACCCCGAACCCTAAACCCTAGTCCAATGACCGCCGCCACGCACAAGATGAATTCCCGCTCGCTCGCTCGCCGGGGACAGCGCCCGTGGCTTTCCTCTCTCATCCTCTGCGGGCCGGCTGTGTTTCTCTATGCCGGGTTCATGGTGCTGCCGGCGATCCTGGGGTTTGCCTACAGTCTGACGGATTGGACGGGGTGGACGCGGGGCGCGGACTTCGTTGGGTTGGCGAATTTCCGGGAGCTGTATCACGACGCACGGTTCCTGACGGCCGTTCGGTTCACGCTCTTCGAGACGCTGCTGATCGTGACGTTCTTCACGTTCGGTGCGATGCTGCTGGCGATCCTGCTCGACCGGTTGCGGACGCTGCGCGGGTTGATCCGCGGGCTGTTCTTCTACCCCTACGTCCTGAGCATCCTGGTCAGCGCGCTGCTGTTTCAGTACATGGCCAACTATCGCGAGGGGGCCGTCAACGTCCTGCTCCGCACGGTCGGGCTGGAGACCTGGGCGCAAGACTGGATGGGCGACCCGCGTCTGGTGCCGTACTTCATCTTCGCCCTGGTGGCGTGGAGCGGGTTGGGGTTCTTCACGACGCTGTATCTGGCCAGCCTGCAGACGATCCCCACGGAGCTCTACGAGGCCGCCAGCATCGACGGGGCCGGGCCGCTGTCGGTCTTCGGGCGGATCCAGCTGCCGATGCTCGTTCCCACGATCACGACGGTCTCCGTGCTGGCGCTGATCACCGGCATCAACTTGTTCCCGCAGATCGTGGTGACGACCGAAGGCGGGCCGGGCTACCGCACCGTGACGGTCGGGTATTACATCTACTGGCTGGGCGTGCTGAACAACCGTCAGGGCTACGCATCGGCCGTATCGTTCGTCATGTTCGCCGCGATCGTGCTGGTCGCCGGGGTGCAGGTGGCGCTGTTGCGCCGGAGGGTGGTTCGTCTATGAGGTCGCATCGTCGAAAAGCCAGGCGTCTGCCGCTCATGGAGATCGCGATGCTCGCGACGGGGGTGGTGTTCGTCTCGCCCTGCCTGCTGGCGCTGCTCAACTCGTTCAAGACGCTCCCGGAGATCGTCCAATCCCCGCTGGCCATGCCAGAGTCGCCCCAGTGGGGCAACTACGAGTACATCTTCACCGGCGTGAAACTGGCCCGGCCTATGCTCAACAGCCTGCTCATGTGCATGGTCGTCATCGCCTCGCTGATCCTGGTCGCGCCGATGGCGGCCTACTCGATCATGCGCCGCCGGATGGCCACGGGAAAGGTCCTGCGGATCTTCTTCCTGGCCGGGTTGACGATCCCGTTCCAGATCGTGATGGTCCCGCTGCTGCAGGAGTTCAGGTTGCTCGGGATTCACTGCACGTATCTGGCGCTCCTGCTGCACTACGTCTCGTGGGGGTTGCCGCTGTGCATCTTCATCTACAGCGGGTTCATGGCCACGATCCCGCGAGAGCTCGAGGAGGCGGCCGCCATCGACGGCTGCGGGCCGGTGTCGACGTTCTGGCGGATCGTGTTCCCGTTGCTCACGCCCTGCACGGTCACGATCGTCATCTTCTGGGGCCTGTGGATTTGGAACGATTTCATCCAGGCCTTCATCATCATGGGAAGCACGAAGGGGCAGTTGGTCTTCGTGCAGCTGTGGCGGTTCCTCTCCGACAAATACGTCAAGAACTGGAACACGATCTTCGCCGGCGTGGTGGTCCTGTCGATGCCGGTGACGGTGCTCTACATCACGATGCAGCGCCGCTTCGTGAAGGGGCTGACCAGCGGCGCGGTGAAGTGACCAACCTTCGCCTCAAGACAAGGTTGGACGAATGACGGTAGGCGGGTTCCACCCGCCGCCTCGCCCCGGTCCTCGATGACGGCAGGTAGAACCCGCCCTACCCCCCTTTCGCCCGGGTCGGGTCCCGTTGGCCGCACGTCAAGCGGCGCCTCAGTGTCAGCGCTTCTGAGCATCACCGAGCCGCTGGACCGGTCCGTAGGTGTTGAACGCGTCGTTGGCGCCCTGGCTTCGCCAGCACGCCCAGATCCAGTCGGCCGATCGGACAACGGCGCTGATGCGCACCTCGTCGATCACGCCGTGGAAATTGGGCGGGTTCGGGCGGTTGTCACCGCCGATCTTGTGGGTCGTGCCGAAATTGACGTCGGCGCCGGCGCGGTCGACCGTCCTGTCGAGGCGTCCGTCGACGTACATGAAGAACCGGTTGGCCCGCTTGTCTCTGACCCATGCGAGATGATGCCAGCGGTTGTCGCGGAGGTCCGTCTTTGCGCGCTCGTCGATCTCGCCGCCGTTCCAGAAGGTCCTCATCTCGCCGACGGCGTGGAGCTCCCAGTTGCAGTTCGGATTGCTCCTGAAATTGCCCAACAGGATGCCGACGCGTTCGCGCTGGTTGAGGCCCGCACGGCCGACCGCGGGGACCTTCACCCACGCCGTCACCGTGTTCGAGGACGCGCCAATGGGCAGCGTCGAGCCCAGCGTGATCTGGTCGTTGTCGCCATCGAAACGGTCGGCGCCGCCCACGATCCCGTCGGCCTTCTGAATAACGCCATGCTCCGGCGTACCGTGGTTGGTGTTCTTGGTTGAGTCGCTGTGCGGGCCCTTGGTCTCGGCAAGGTGCCAAACGCCCACGTACGAATCCGACCAGGCAGCGCCGCCGGTGGCGTGGGGTGGGCGTTGGGTGCACGGAGCATTGCCCCAGTAGGCCCAGATGTGGTCTTCGCCGTTAGCGATCACCGGAACCTGGACCCACACATGGGAACTCCCCTTCGTATTCCACGTCTCGATCTCGTAGTTGAGGAACCTCGTGCCTTCCGAGTCCGTGAAGCGAAGGTCCGCTGCGTTCCGAGACGCGAACTGGGCGTAGCCGAAGCCTTTCAGCGACGGGTTGAAGACGACCCGTGCGGGGAAGTCCCTCAGCGTCTCTGATCTGTCGTACCCCGAGAACGTGATCTTCATTCTGTGCGTCCAGCCGCCCAGACAGTCGTCATCGGCGATCGACACGGTCGCGCTCCTCGCCGATCCGAGCAGGTATCCTCCCGGCACGAGCGTCAGCGTAACGGACTTCGGCGGCTCGGCGATGAGCACGTCGTCGAGGGGTTTGACGGGAATGAGGGCGGTCGTCTCTCCTGGTTTGAGGGTCACGGTTCCGCCGAGCGCTTGGTAGTCGCGTCCCGCGACCGCTGATCCGCCAACGGTGTATCGCACCGTCAGCGATACGGCCGTGGCCCACGCGGGCCTCGATACCAGGAACGCGCCTGGATCCGGTCCCTGCTCGGAGGCAGCGGCGTCCGCCGCTTGGATCATGACGTGGCCAGCGATGAAGGCCGCCGAGGACGGCGCCCAGGCGTCGCCGTACGAGTTCGAGGCGCAGAACCGATAGTAGTAGACGGCGGACGCCTTCAGTCCTTCGACCTTGACGCGGAGCGTGCCGGGGCGCTTCTGTCCCAGGTCGCTTCGGTGAGCCCATCGTGATTCGTCCGTGCCGCCGTCGGTCGTCCCCCAGAAGACGGTCACCGAGGCGCTCGGCGTTCCACCCGCAGAGACCAATCGCCCGACCAGCGTGGCCGAACGGGCCGTCACGTCGTTGGGCGTCCCGATGTTGGTGACGCAAGCGACCGTTTCGGCGAAGCAGTGGATGCTGCCGGCGTCGGTGCTCACGTACAGCGATCCGCCGGCGACGGCCAGTCCATACGCCTTGCCGTTGACGGACGCGGTCCAGACGCGATGCCCGTCCGGATCAAAGGCGGCGACTTCGCCGTCGCCACCGGCAAAGAGCGTGTCGGCGGCCTTGATGAGGGCGTAAGGGTAGACGGCGTCCTGGCGCCATACGGTGGACCGGTCGCGGCGGTCGATCTTGCAGAGCGCAGCATCGGTGTTGTAGTAGGCGTGAGCGGCATCGGCGATGAGGAAGTTGGCCCCGCCGACCGTGGCGATATGCGCCCGTCGCTTGGCATCGAGCTGGGTCGCCTTGTTCTGGAAGGAGGGCGCCGACCACAAGTGGTTGTCCTCGGGCGTCAGCAGCGCCCAGCAACCGCCATCGCGCGCCGACGCCTTGATGTCCCCGACGTGCGCCCCGTTGCTGCGGGCGTAGACCTGGGGATAGGTCTTGCCGGTGGGGGTGAACAGGTGCGTGGGCGTGGCCAGGAGGTATCCCTGGGTGGGCATCTTGGGCGTGACCGTCCACCCGCCCTTGCCGTCGGCGGCATTGCGCTTGCAGAGATACATGCCCTCCTGGGGAAAGACCCCCGCGGACCAATAGACGTCCTCGCCGTCGACCAGAACGGAGCTTCGCACCGGCCAGACGGAGATCATGTGCTGATTCCCCCAGATCATCTCGTCGGTAGGCCCGGCCCGCTCCCGCCAGACGAGCGAGCCGTCCTCGGCGCGGAGACAGTAGACGTAGCCGTCGTCGCTGCCGACGTAGACGTTGCCGTGCGCGACGTGGGGGGCGAAGCGGACAGGGGCTTCCGTGAAGTACTCCCACACGATCTTGCCCGTGTCGGCGTTCAGGCAGGTGACGACGCCGTTGCTGGACGATCCGAAAAAGACGAGACCGCCGACAACGGCCACATCGAAGCAGCGATCGAAGTTCTGGCGGGGCTTGAGATCGTAGTAGTTGTGCAGGTAATCGTGTCGGGCCGGCGACTCGGTCCAGGCGGGCGCCGGCGGGCCGGCGGCGGTGTGGGTCCAGACGCAGGTGAGGGGCGTTGTCAGTCGTTCGGTCGTGATGCCGCCGCGGCGGATGTCGTGAAGACGCGTCGGCCAGTCGGCTGCCGCCACCTGTCCGCCGCCAATCAACAGGACCAGGGGCAAGAAGGCCCGCATCAGGAACGTGGCCGTGCTTGGTGTCGTAGTCATGCGCTCGAATCCCTGATTCCGTGCCCTCTGCAGCCCTACCGCGGCAGCCAGGTGATGGTCGTCTGGATCGTGTGATTGCACGTGCACCCGGCGCTGAACGCCGGGAGCATGATCACGCCCCCAGCGGGGATGATGCTGATGTAACATCCGGGCCGCAGGGCCGAACAGAGCGGTCGGCCGTCGCCGCCGGAGTTCAGGCTGATGATGTGGGCGACCCCACGGTTCCGTGTGAACACGTGATTCATCGAGGCAGCGCAATCGGCGCAGTTGGACGTCGAGAACTTCAAGCCCAGCGGCGTGCCGTCATAGAGATTGAAGTTCCCCTGTTTGAGCTGGACCGTCTCGCCGATGATCATGGGGTGCTTGTCTTGCTTGCCGTGGTTCTTGTCCCCCACGTCGAAGGTCGAGTCCAGATCCCGCTGCCACGCGATCGAGCCGTCGCGGGCGTGGTAGGCGCGGAGGTGATACCAGTAGTTCCTGCCGACCGTCGTGCAGCCTGACGCCACGAGAATGCCCTTGGCGTAGCTGAGATGAAAGACGTGGCGGCAGGTCATGTCCCGCTGATGTCGCCAGAGGACCTTGCCGGTGGTCTTGTCGAGCTTGACGAGGGACTCGGCCTGGCCCTTGGTGAAATCGGCCATGGGGACGCGGCCGTCGGCGTCAGACACGACGGCGGGGTCTCGGCTTTCGACGAAGTAGACCGCCCCGTCGCCGACGCAGATCGTGGGATTGGCGATGACAGCCGGGGCCCCGGCACAGGTGTAGGTCCAAAGAAGCTTGCCGGTCTCGGCGTCCTGGCAGAACAAGGCCTTGCTGGTGATCAGCATCCGGTCGTCGCCCCGTCCGAGCTGGTTGCCCTCCGCGCCCCGCCCGGTCTTGGCGGCAAGGTAGGAAGCGTAGGGCGTCTGCTCGCTGCCGAACAGGCGGTTCTGATCAAGGGCGATGTATCCCCAATGCATGTCGTCCTGGGGAGGATGGAACGTGCGGGTGACCCGACCGGTCTCGACGTCGATGCAAAGACACCTATCCTCCACGGCGGCGTAGAGGATCTCCTGGCCCAGGGCGAGCCAACCGGCGTCCCGCATCATGCCGATGCGGGCGGCGTTCGGCACGACCAGATCCCAGAGCCGGGCCCCGTTGTAGGCGTCGCAGCAGACGATGCGGTCAAAGCCGGGAACGATGAACCTGCCGTTCTTGTAGAGCGGGGAGACGGGTTCCCAATGCCGGTCGACCATCACGCTGGGGCCGGGCTCGCCGAACCACAGGACGCAGAAGTCGTCGGTCGTGCGTCGATCGCAGCTGCAAGCCGTGTTGCCCAGGTCGCCCCACATGTGGGTCCACTCGCCGGCGCCGTCCAGCGGGCCGCGGTCGATGCGGGCCCACAGGCCGGTGGCGTCTTCGGTGATCCTGTAATTGAGCCCACCCGCATCGAGCCACTTGGCCAGGTCTTGGCGACGAAGACGCGACGGGCATCCGGGGGGCTGACCGATGATGGCGATCCCGCCGTCCGGACGGATCATGCGGACCATCTCGGCCGCCGACCCTCTGCAGACGCCCTGGGCGAAAACGCTATCAGAGACGACCAGCGATGCTGCATAGCTCCGGTACCTGAGTCTGGTGAGCGGGCCTTCGTGCAGGGCGATTCGATCCCCGTAGAGACCCGCCCGATGCAGCGCCTTCCTGGCAGAGACGAGTTTCCTTGCGTCCGGCTCGATGCCGATGATCCTCAGTCCGCTTCGGCTCGCCAGGTGATAGGCCAAGCGCCCCTCGCCGGCGCCGAAGACAAGACAATACCCCTTGGCAGGTATGCCGGGCTGGCGGAGGATCGACTCGGCCGCCCGCTCGTAGAGCGGCGTCAGCGCGTCCTGCGGGTAGGGCGAGGCCGGGCGGGTCGCATCAGCGACCGACGCTGGGACGCCAACCAGGGGCATGCCCCATGCGGCGATGACGGCGGTCACGCGGGCCCGGGCGAAAAGGCAAGGATCCATCCTTTGTCCTCCATTTTCGATAAGGCATCTCCACATGCCCCTTGCCGCAGTGATGGTAGCGGATCTGGAGCCGGAGGTCACGCTCGGCACGGTCCAACACCCGCTTGGATCGGCCCGAGCCCCGCTGACCTCGGGGGGATCGGGGCGGCTTGTGGAGCTCAAGCGGGATGTCCTGACAATTCTATACAGAAAAAAAGATTGCCTGGGGCTTTGTTAGTGTATACCATACATGATAGCCGGGGGGGCACCCGGTCGGGGACGAGGAAGGGCTAAGCTTCCCCAAGTTACGAAACCAAGCATGGATCATGGAGGGATAGCCTGACATGAACAAGGTTTCCACGATCGCAAAGTCAGCTGCGCTGCTAATCGTGCTAGGGCTGGCCATGGGACAATGCGGACCGTGCTGTGGGGAGATCGGGCCGTCGCTGATCGCCACCGGCATCTACGAGCCGAACGCGGGGGTCGTGTACCAGAACCCGTTGCCCTTCACGACCTACGTCATGATGCTGGACGATTGCGACGTCGAGAGCATCCAGTTGGAGGCGACCGCGTCGGTGAGCGGGGGTGACCCCGTCGACCTGGCCATCGTCCTGCAGCCGGCCGGCGTCGAGGGCGGGTGTGTCAACAGGACGCAACTGATCCTCTCGGGCGACCTCGTGCTGGAGAGCGGCACGAACGAGGTGCACATCCACGTGGTTGCCGAGGAAGACGGCGAGGTTGTGGAGCTGGACGACGACGTGACCTACACGTATGAATAGGGACTCGGCCAGGTGGGATAGATAGGCCCCCGCCTTGCGAGTCGGGACGAGAGTATGGACGACGTTTGAGAAGCCCCCAGGGACTGGGTCAAATGGGGGGAAGGAGAGGCGAATGAGTGCAACGTTTGTGAAGGGGTCCGTGTTGATCGCGCTGGTGGTGGCCGTTGCCGGGACGTGCCCGCCGTGCGTTCATCCATCGGCGAGCATCGATCTGAACGATCCGAACGCCGACCCCAACTGCTGCGACCCGCCGGCCGGCGGGCCCATCACCGGCAGCACCATCGTGGTGACGGGAATCGAAAGGATGACCGAGAACGCCACGATCGACCTGAGGGAGGCCACCATCCGGAAGTGGGATGCGCAAGCCCAGGAGTGGGGCCCATCGATCCCGCATTCGTCGTGGACCGGGACCTGGGAACCGACCGGCATCTGCAGCTTCGAGCGTGATATCGATCTGGTGTTCGAGGGCGTGGAGGTCACGGAGGGCGAGAACCGGTACCAGGTCAACGTGCTCGTTCACGGGTGGGACTTCATCGAGGAATGGGACAGCGTCGAGGTGAGCTACTGCAATCCGCCGTGCCCGTAGTGCGGCCGGGTCAGTGGACACGAATGCAAGGAGTGAGCCGAAATGTCGAACACCTTTGTCAAGAGTCTAGGATTGGTGGCCATGGTGGCTGCGGTGTCCGGGGTCTGCGCCCAGTGTGAGACCGACCCGATGGTCGAGCTGGACACGCCCACGGCACAGAAGAACGGGAACCTGGTTACGATCACGGTGACGGGTCTGGAGGGGCACGCGACGAACCAGCCTCCCTACGACGACTACTACCTGTATGCCAAGCTGTTCCAGAGCAGCGGGTCCTCGTCCGTCAATCACCCGGAGATCGGGCCGTATGGGTGGCAGACGGATCCCTACCAGCCGTGCCCGACCGGCGGGTTCGTCAAGCGGGAGTATCGCAGCTTCTCGATCACGTTCACCGACGTGCCGCTGCTCATCGACGGTCAGCCGGACTCGTTCCGGGTCCAGGTCCGCTCGAACGAGGGCGAAGGCTTTGACCAGTTCTATGTGGTCAGCCCGGAGGTGGTCGTAGAAGAGTAGCGTACGTGCACAACTGTAGAGAGAACCGGCACCGGCGGCGGCGTGGTCCTGGGTTGCAGGCATCGACCGGCAACGAGGGACGCGGCGACGCCGGTGCCTGTGCGTTCGCGACGATTGGCGACCGGGGTCGGTACGAATAGGAGGACCGGTGGTCATGGACACAAGGGTCTCAAAGAGCCTCGCATTGTTCGCCCTGGTTGCGGCGGTGGCCGGCGTCTGCACGGGCCCATGTGCGCCGAGGGACGCCCTGATCACGATCGACGCAGTCGACCCGAACGACGGCAGCCACATCCCGACGAGCACAGTGACGATCACCTTCTCGGGCACCGAGGAGCGGTCGGAGGCGGCGCTGGGTTACACGATGTCCGCCCAGCTCCTCCAGCGGATCGAGGGGGGCGACTGGGAGACCGTGGCATGGCTGTGGGAGCCGGACATGGTCATCGGTCCGTGGCAGGAGGGCGGCACGCTCGAGTGCGGCTACATTCGCGACCTGACGGCTATACCATTCGAGGACGTAGAACTCGGCGACGGCCAGAACGATTTCTGGGTCCGGCTGGTGGTCACAGACGGACACTACGACAACAAATACTGGGACTACGACGTCACGTACACGCACTGAGGCGGCAGGCTGACGTCCCAGCAGACCCTTCAAGTCAAGTTCATCCTACATTCCTCGTCGTCTCTCGCGTGCCGGAGAGACGGATCCCATTCACATGCCTGCACCTTCGCCTCCCGGTCGGCCACTGGACGAGACCGGAGATCGGCGTATATTGAGCGCCTCTAGGCCGCGGGTGTTCCGGAAAGCGAAAGAGACCGAGGCATGGCGGGACAGGCCGAATTCGACCTCCTGATGATCGGGCACTTCGCAAAGGACCAGATCGTCGTGGACGGTCGGCGGACCGAGGCGTGCGGCGGCGGGGTGTACTACGGCAGCATCGCGCTGCGACGTCTCGGCAAGCGCGTGGCCGTCGCGACGCGACTGCATGCCGACGACTTCCCGCTGCTGGACGAACTGACCGAAGCGGGCGTGCGGGTTCACGCCGATCCGGCGCCCGAGACGTCGGGCATCGAGAACACGTACGACGCGTCCGACATGGAGCGCCGGCGGTGTCGACCGCTGGGCTTCGCCGGGCCGTTCGCCTATCGGGACCTCCCGGACTGGACGGCCCAGATCTACGTCGCGACGCCCATCATCGCCGGGGAGTTCGATCGGTACTTCATCGAATCGCTCGCAAAGCGAGGGCCGGTGGCGTTGGACGTGCAGGGATTCGTCCGCGTCCGGGAGGGAGAGCATCTGGTGTTTAGAGACTGGCCCGATATGGCGCGGGGCCTGGCGTGCATCACCTACCTCAAGGTCGACCTGGCCGAGGCTGAGCTCCTGACCGGCACCTCGGATCCCGTGCTGGCTGCACGACGGCTTGCCGAGCATGGTCCGCGCGAAATCGTCCTCACGCAGACGTCCGGCCTGACGGTCCTGGCTGACGGACAGGTCACCCAGGCGCCGTTCCGGCCGAGGTCCCACGCGGGCCGAACGGGACGGGGCGACACGTGCTTCTCAACCTACTTAGGTATGCGTCTGACCGAGTCGCCCGGCGAGGCGGCCCGAGTCGCGGCGGCGATCACCACGTTGAAGCAAGAGCAGCCCGGGCCCTGGCGCGGCAGCATGGCGGACGTGGAGGCGCTGCTCGCATCCGAACGGTCTGGAGACGTCGAGCGCCGATGAGACTGGATTGACCACATGGCAGCTCCACCCACGAAACGTTCACTCCCGCGGCTCATCCGGTTCCTGCAAACGCGGGAAGACCAGCCCGTCTTGACCGACGCGAGCGTCGTTGCGCGGAGCTACACGACCAAGCGATGGACGACGTTCACGGCCGTGACGTTGGGGTACAGCTTCTTCTACTTCACCCGGCTGACGCTGTCGGTCGCCAAGGAGCCGCTCATCAGCGCCGGAATCGTCAACGCCCAAGAGCTCGGCATGATCGGCTCGGTGTCGCTCATGGCGTACGCCTTCGGCAGACTGACGAACGGCTTTCTGTGCGATCGCGCGCACATCGGGCGGTTCATGGGCGTCGGTCTGCTCGTTTCCTCGGTCATCAACATCCTGTTCGGGTGCACGGATCTGTTCTTCGTGTTCCTGCTGCTGTGGCTTGTGAACGGGTGGTTCCAGTCGATGGGCAGCGCGCCGAGCGTGGTCAACATCGCCGCCTGGTTCAGCCGCAAGGAGCGCGGGGCGCGGTACTCCGTCTGGAGCTTGGCCCACAACATCGGGGAGGGGATGACCTTCATCGTGACGTCCAACATCGTCGCCGTGCTGGGATGGCGGTTCGGTTTCTGGGGGCCCGGTGTGATTTGCATCGGGGTTGCGCTCGTCCTCTTTAAGACGATCCTCGACCGCCCGCGGACCTACGGCCTACCCTCTATCGCGGAGTACAAGCACGACGATCCGCACCCGAGCGAACCGAAGGGACAAACCGTCGGGCAGGGCCAACTGCAGGTCCTAAAGAACCCCGCGATCTGGGTCTTGGGCCTGGCGAGCGCCTGTTTGTACGTGGCCAGATACGGGATCAACAACTGGTTCATTCTCTATCTGCAGACGGCCAAGTCGTACGAGCTCGAGCTGGCGGGCCTCACCACGTCCTTCTGCCCCATCATCGGCGGCGCTGGCACGCTGGCGGCAGGCCCCATCTCGGACTACCTGTTCGGGGGCAGGCGGATCCCGGTCAGCCTGATGTACGGGGTCCTGCTGATCGGGGGTCTGGTCGCAATCCCCCTCATTCCCCCGGGGCACATGTGGGCGGATTCTGTCGCCGTGAGCGTGTGCGGCTTCGCGATTGGCGGGTTGCTGGTGTTCCTGGGCGGGCTGGCCGCCGTCGACATCTCCTCGAAGCGGGCCGCCGGCGCCGCCATGGGGCTCATCGGACTGCTCAGCTATCTCGGTGCGTCCGCGGGCGATCTTGTCGGTGGATGGCTGCTCGAGTCCAACAAGACGGTCGTCGACGGCCAGGACATTTACCACTTCGGGCCGTTGCTCTACTTCTGGATCGGCGCGGGCATCGCCTCATTCGTCCTCACCGCCAGCCTGTGGCGGCCGGGCCGAGACGGGGGAACCCGATGAACCGTCGCAACCGAACCGCGAGCGGGGGGACCGCGCGCGGCGTCTACCCGAGAGCCACGAGCACCTGATTCAGGACCGCGACCGTGCCGAGGCCCCCGGCATGGATGATGGGATTCTCGGTGATCGGGCAGAACGCACCGGACCGCTCGTCCCGGATCTCTTGGCGCAGGCGCGCGAGCTTCACGGTCCTGCTCCCTTCCTCATCGTCCTTTCTGGCCTCGGTGAGCTTTTGGCTCAGGCGGGCCAGCGCGGTCTCTCGTGCTCGCCTTGCAGATACCCTGAGAATGACCGCGGCGTACATGGGCGCGAGCAGGATGAGCGCGAGCACGATCACCGACGACACCGGCCAACTCCAACCATCAAACGTCGGATCGCGGGCTGCCAGGAGAATGAACAAGATGATGAAGGGGAAGTAGATGGTCCTGCCGACGCACTTGGTGTGTTCGCTGATCAGTCGGATACCCAGCCATTCGTCCACGTCTTCCGCAAGCAAACCGTGGAGATCGGCGTGGAACTTGCGCGCCGGTTTGGGCCAATCGAGCTTCGACTTGGGGTCAAACAGACGCTGGATGACCGAGTCGCACAGTATCGTCGCGTCGAGCACGAGCAACAGCAGCACGATCAGGACCGAGTAGCTCAGCAAACCGATCAACCAAGCCCCCGCGTGACTCCATTCGCCGCGCCCGAGAGAGAGGGCGTAGGCGGGTTCCTCGATGCGCAGTGTTGATAGCGAGCACCACAGGAGATGGAAGACGACAAGCCCTGCACCCGTCCGGACAAGGCGACTGGGCGTCCGTCGGCATTGGTTGTATACGTCCCACAGCGACCCCACATCTGGCTTCTCCTCCTCATGTGGACCGTTGTCCTCACGTGCGTACCTGCGGATCTCCCCGCCTGGGAGCAACACCCGGAGGGGCGAAGGGAACTCCTTCCTGCATCGGGTCTTCCAGTCGGCGAGACGCTGTTTGCAGGTGCGGGGGCTTCCTTGGGCCTCCTCCTCGGACGAGTTCGACGCCCCCTGAGCGTCGGGGATCCGGAACAACTCCTTCTCGATGTCTCGGCGGTTCTCCCTGAGCCTCTGCCACATATGGTGCAAGAAGCACACGCTGAGCACGACCGAGAACAGCTGCAGCAGTTGCGTCGGCCAGATGCTGATGCCCTCAAACAGCTCGAACGGCTCGCCATCCTCACTGAAGTGCTGGAAGCCGATGTACCAGCCTACACCCACCATCACGAGCAACATCATGGCCGCCTTGACCCTCCAGTGCTTGTAGCGCAACACCCGGCGGAGCCAGTTCTGCAGGCGGTTGCTGAACAAGACGAGGAGGGCCACAAGTGCCGAGACGACAAACACGTAGCACACGGAGCCCTCAAACAGGACGAAGGGCTCGCCATGCTCACTGAAGTACTCGCGCCAAATCAACCCGCTTGCATCCACCATCACGAGAAACGTGATGGCCGCCACGATCCACCAACGCTTGTAGCCCGGCTCCCATCGGACCCAGTTCTGCAGGCGATGGCCGTACAAGACAAGGAAGAGCACAAGTACCGAGACGACGAACACGCAGCACATGAATCGGTTCCAGCCCGAGGAGCGGCCCCTGTCACCGGACGGAAGAGGAAGGGCATCGCGGGGGTCCTCGAAGTACGAGAGGTCGTAGGCTCCGCTGCGTCCACGTTCGTAGACTCGCGGACGGGGCACTTGCTGGTCGTAGACCGCCGGGTGCTCGAGGGCCTTCAGCGTGGCACAGAATGCAGCTGTCTGGTAGCTGTCGCGAAACGGGGGGATGCTCTGCTGCAATCCCTCATCAAGCTGGAGCCCAAAGGGCGACGCGATGACCAGGTTGCGGGTGGCCTCCTTCTCATCGGGGTGCAGGAGGTTGGCGTCCAGGTCCACGGTGAAGAAGATTGCCCTGGGGAAGAGCGGCCTCAGCGACCGCAGAATCAGCAGCTTGTCGTAGACATCGGTTCCCAGCACGCCAATGGCCTTGAGCCTGCAGCGTTTCCCGCCTGCCCTGCACTCGCGCTCGAGTTTCTTGACCCACCTCTCCATACGGCGCACGTAGTCGAGCTGCGCCCGTCCCTCCGGTTGCTCCGCCGCTGCATCTCGTGCGGGGGCCACGTCCTGATACGGGATACCGCCCGGCTTGCCGTTCGATGTGTCGGAGCCCGCCCCGCGCTCGGGTGATTCGTCCCCCGGGAGCCTGCCGTCGATGCCACGAAGATACGTGTAAGAGTGAATGTGACCCAATTGCCAGATCTCTGCCCAATTGCGCCCATGCCTATCCTTCACGCTCTCGGGTACGCGCATGGTCCTCAGAAAGGAACAGAGGGGCCAATCGGCAAACGGTTCGCCGCGGGCCCTGGCACAGAGTCTTCGCCGGACGACTGCTTCGAACGTCCTGGGAAGCACCCGCCCGTACAATGTGTCCCACTCCATGATCAGTATGATGTGGTTGTTGGGATCCGATGGATCTGATCCCCGGAGTTCGAGTTCTTTGACAAGCCGCTCGCAGGTGTCTTCGTCCGAGGCGATCGTCCGTTCGAACGTGATGTCCGCGTTGGGATCGCAGAGCCAGCCAGCGCCTCCTACCTCCCCTGGACCTCCGTGGTGTACAGTGACATCATTCGGTTCCCGGACTGTGCTCAGGTCTAGGAATGCGTCGCTGCCGATCCCGATTTCCCTGAGCCTCCTGGGAACTGGGGGGGCGTCATCATGGTGTGGGTGCAGGAGGCTCGACAAGAAAGTCTCCGGGGCCGTGGCCCTAGGGGAATAGAAGGTGGCTCCGTCCAGCGCGGGCTCGTACGCCTCCCACCCTCGCTTCCACTTCTTCTCCTCCCGCATCTTGAGCAAGGTGTCCGAGTTCGTCGGACCGAGAACGATCACGGGCATCCCGCATTGCTGCACCAGGAGGTGAGTGAGGATTCGGGCAAGCATGTGGAGCGGCTTTCCGTGTAGCTCGTCCTCATTCACCCAGAGCAGTAGGACATCGTCGAATGGGGGGCGGTATGTCACCTCACCGACTTCGCAACCGCGCCCCGAGCAGCCCGGGTCTAGCTTGCTCCTGCTGAACCATTCGTACGGCACGACCCAATACGACCGGGCGTCCTTTTCGCTGATCTTCGGTGTAGGCTCGTCCTGCGGAGTGGGCGGCATAATGAAGTAGTGGATGTAGTCCGCGTCGTCTGGCTCATAGCCCGCCACGTTCAGCCCTGCGAGCACGGCGTATCGGGTCCTGAGGCGGCTTTCCACGTCCCTGGGATACGGTTTGCCAGAGATGAGGACAGGGAGAACAAGAACCTCGCGGCCCTTCTCGTGTCTGTTCCTTATTCTCTTCTGTGGATTCTGGAGAAGCGTCTGCACCTCCGCGGACCCCTCGGCCCAAAGGCGCCGAGGAACCTGGGCGAGGCGCTGTGCGAGACGCTTCAAACGAGCGTGTCGCTTCGGGTCGTACGCGTCATCCTGTGCGGTTCTGAGCGGGTCCTGCCAGAGCCGGGCTTGGACTTCGCCGCACTGAGACTCCATGAAGGACGGCTCAGCCTGTGGGCGGGCGGTCTCCAGGGCCAGCTTGTGCGTAGCGAATCGCCCGGCGACGAAGGCGAGGGCCAGAAGGGCCGGTAGAGACAGCAGGGGAAACGAGGTGGCGCGATTCGGCGAATCGGGCATGGGCTTCGCTCCTGGCTCGGTCCTCCCGATGTGGGAGGCACCCACAAGCAGGCGAAGCGGAATCCATTCCGACCGACAGCTTCCCGGCAGGGCCGGGGAGGACACCGATTGGTCGACGGTCCCCCACGAACGCCGCGGGGTGGCGGCCCCTCAGGGCCTGCCCGAACAGCGCAGTACGAAGACGGCGTCCCGACGCAAATTCCAGTTAAGGCTTGAAATGGTCCGTGGACAGCGGGCGGTTCGGGTCGAGTCTCTGTAAGATGGGCCGGACCCATCCCCCGGGCCGCTAAGCAACTCCCTCCATTTGAGCTCACGCTACGTCCGAAGATACTATACCCGATTATGTGCACAAGTCCAGGAGAATGCGGCTCCATTTCCGTCGGGGCCCCGATCGATCACGTCGCCCTCGCCGTCACCGGCGACTGCCTCATTAGTGAAGGAGACGCGCGCAAACGCGCAGCCCTCAATCGCCCCCGGCGGGGCGTGCGCGGACCCTCGCCTGAGACGCAGGGACGCGTCGGTAGATGGACGCCTGGCGTTGCCCGGATTGCTGGTCGTAGAGGAGCAACTGGCCGGCGTTCTCGCCGGTGACCTTCACGCCCGGGTAGTGCCGGGTATAGGAGGGGAGCTCCCGACTCCAACTGCGCCCTGCGTCGTAGCTGATGCGGAACTTCGAGAATGAGGTCGCGCAGACCAGGCCGCCGTCGGGCAAGAGCGCCAGGCTCGGAACGGCCCCGATGAAGGCAAACGCCGGTCGGGTCCATGTCCGTCCGCGGTCTTCGCTGAAACACACCGAGGACGACGACGCCTCTCCCCCATGGTGGCTGCGCCACTCCGTTCGGACGACGGCCACCCACGTGCCATCGGACATGGGTTGAACGTCCATCTCGTTGTAGGCGATGTCGTGAAACGTGTCGTCGTAGGCGACGAGGGAGAAGTCTCCCCACGTCCGTCCGCCGTCGGTGCTGCGGAACAGGCCGCAGCAGTCGTTTCGGCGGGAGGTGTCTTCGTCGCTGAGGCATCCGTAGGCTGTCATCACGACCGTCCCATCACGCTGTTCGATGAAACGTCCGTACGGGGCGACCCAGACGAGCGGGGTGATGTCTGCCGGGCGATCACCGCCGTGCCACGTCTTGCCACGGTCGTCCGACGTGTGCACCCAGAGCTTGCTCGTGCCCTTGACGCCGGAGTAGGTAAAGTAGGCGTATCCGTCGTCGCTGGCGGCGCGGGCGCGCTTGCCGGTCCAGTCGACCAGACCCCACGCCACCGACGCGATGATCCACCTGCCTGATCGCAACACGCCGAGCAGTCCGCTGCGCGGGGCGGCGGCGATCTGGTTGAAGGTCCGGCCGGCGTCGGCGCTCGCGTAGATCCGCTCAGCCGAGAGCGCGTACAGGACGCCGTCCGGACCCTGCGCCACTTCTCGGAAGCCCGTCTTGATCGCCGTGGTGAATCGCTCGGTGAGTTGCCAGTCGTCGCGTCTTGCAGGCGGGATGCGCCGGCGCGCGGCGCGAGGCGCTTTGGGGTTTCGCTGCATCATGACGACCTCGATGCCCTTCGAGACGACCGTGCCCCTGCCCTCGGGCTTGAAGCCCCCTCGATCATGCACGAGCAGCAGGCGGTCGTCGTCGAGACCCACCGCGCTGGCGTACTGACCCTTGATGTCCTGGTCCAGCATCCGGTCGCATCGCCAGCTGTCAAACAGGTTATCGCTGAACTGCACCCGGATGATCCCGCGATGCTGGGAGTCCTGATCCACGCACGCCAGGGTCTTGCCGACCGCGGCGAGCGCGGGGTTGCACGCCAGCAGCCGCTGTCGGGGCGGCGACCAGGTCTCGCCACCGTCGGCGCTGACGCTCCGGTAGACGTATCTGTCGTTGGCGGAGATGAGAGCCACGATCGAGCCGTTCGGGACTGCGCGGATAGCCGTCGGCCCATACGCGGTCTTCCCCTTGCTGCGATCGCACGCGATCGGCGTGAACCCACCCCAGGTCACTCCCGCGTCCGCCGACCTCAGCAGGCCGCTGCAGGGCACGAGCGCTCCTCCCAGGGGAAGCTTGCCGAACACGGACATCAGCAGCCTCCCATCAAGCTCGATGAGGCGACCGTAGGGAACGGCCTCCTGCAGCGGGGCACAGTCCACCTTTCCGCTGGGCGTCCAGGTCCGGCCGTGGTCCTCCGAGGCCAGTATCCTCACGGTCCCGGCGCCCTCGTCCAAGGGGGCCAGCAGCTTCCCGGACCGCAGGCGGGTCAGCGTGCCCAACGCCCGAGGGCTGGCAGCGTCGGGGGCGTAGACCGGACGAGGGGACGACCAGGTTCGGCCTGCGTCGCCTGAACGCGCCACGCCCAGCACGGGGTGCTTTCTGCCCTCGGGGTGATGCGCCAGGAGCAGGAGCAGCTCGCCTCGCGCGTCTCGCTCAACGGACGGACACCGCGGCGTCCTCGCCTCGCCACACGCCGTCGTCCGCCACATCCGCGCGAAGTACCCGCCTGCGGATTTGGCCTGCAGCTCCCGCAACGTGGCAGCGGCTGCCGGACCGGACGGGATTGCCGCGGCCGCCAACAGCAGGCCGGCGATGCATCCCAGACGCCATGCCTCCGTCCACGCGTCCACGATGACTGATGTGCTTCTGGCCATATCTTCGCTCCGGAGAGTCGCGGTCCCGTCTCGTTGTCCGTTCTCCAGCAATGGCCGATCCGCCACACACCTGGGAGCGTCTGTCACAAGGATGCGCAACCTGTTCAACCTGGCAACCCTTTGCGGTAGCATTTCCCGATGGCAAGGTCACAGGACAGACCGGGCAGAGGCCCACTCAACCGTGATCATGGGCGATGACATGGGGTACGCCGACATCGGCTGCGATGCCGGGGAGATCGAGACACCCGTACTCGACGGCCAGGAGGTTCTCGACTATGGGCCGTTGCTTTACTGCTGGGTCAGCGCGGGTATTGCCTCGTTCGCCCTCATTGCCAGACCGTGGTGTCCCCGCCGGACTGGAGCTTTCGCCTGACCCCGCGGCGGCCCGCCATCGGCGAGGTCGCTCTGGGCCTGAATGGCTGTGAGCGATCATCTTGGAGATGTAGCGTTGCGTCAAAGACACCCCACTCGAAGGAGTTTCTTGAAGATGACGGGGACCGGTGCGGCTGGCATCGCGACCGCGGCGGCCGGCGCGCTGGCGGAGAACCGTTCGACGACGCCCTCGGCCGCGTCACGGGAGACCGTCGGCGGGAAGCAGCCCAACCTCGTCTTCGTTTTCGCCGATCAGCTCCGGCGCGGGTCGTGCGGGTACGCAGGAGACAGCAAGGCCCACACACCGAACATCGACCGGCTGGCGGGCGAGGGCGTGAGCTTCGACAACGCCGTCTCGTCCACGCCCGTGTGCGCCCCGTTCCGGGCGAGCCTGATGACGGGGAAGTACACGACGAGCACCGGCATGGTGATCAATGAGCTTCGTCTGAGCCCCGAGCACGAATGCATCGGGCACGTCCTGACGCGCAGCGGCTATCAGACAGGCTACATCGGCAAGTGGCACCTGTGGGCGAATCAGCTGGGCCACCATCGCGATCCTCAAAACGGCTTCGTACCGCCGGGGCCCTACCGGCTGGGGTTTGACGGATACTGGGCCGCCTACAACTTCAACCACCGATACCACGAGGCTTACTACTTCGAGGACACGAACAAACGGATTGACGTCGATGGCTACGAGCCGGACGTCCAGACGGACCTGGCGATCCGCTTCGTCGAGCAAGCGTCGAAGGCGAACCGCCCGTTCGCGCTGTTCCTGTCGTACGGCACGCCGCACGACCCGTGGGTGCAGGACAACGTCCCGAAGCGGTTCGCCGACCTCTACCGGGACGTGCCGTTCCCCAAGCCGGTCAACTACCGACCCGAAAACGATCCGTACGCCGATGCCTGGGGTCGGTTCAAGCCCGGGGAACGCGAGCGGCTCACGGCGTGGATGCGGTTCTACTACGCCCAGACGGCCAGCATGGACTTCAACATCGGGCGGTTGCTGCGGGCGCTCGATGGCGCGGGCGTCCGTGACGACACGATCTTCGTGTTCACGTCTGATCACGGGGAGATGTTCGGCGCGCACGGCCGGCGGGCCAAGAACATCTTCTACGAGGAGGCCTGCCGCATCCCGTTCCTGATCCGCTGGCCCGGGAAGATCAAGCTCGCAACCGACTGCCACGCTTGTCTGACCACGCCGGACATCATGCCCACGCTGCTGGGGCTGCTCGGCCTGGGGATTCCGGGCGAGGTCGAAGGGATGGACCTATCGCCCTTGGCGCTGGGCAGGCGGGGCGCCGCGCCCGAGGCGGCGCTGCTCCAGAATACGGGCGCGTGCGCCGCGTGGACGGAGAAGCACGAGTGGCGGGCCCTGCGCGACGCGCGATTCACCTACGCCGTCTACCGCGTCGACGGACAAGAGCTGTTGTTCGACCACGTGAGCGACCCGTACCAGATGAGGAACCTGATTGCCGACCGGGCCCACGCCGACACGGCGGCGCGGTTCCGCCAGATGCTCAAGAGGCGGATGGCTGAGCTGGGCGATACGTTTGCCAAGAGCACCTGGTACCGCGACCACTGGACGACGGATCGGGTCATCCTCCGCGGCGCACGAGGCGGCCGTCACGACCTGAAGCGAATGAACGAGTTGCTGAAGGAGCACTGGGGCGACAAGGCCAGGCTGACCCGGCCATCTTGACGGGGTGTCACCACCGCCCCACCGAGGCCGGGCCGTCGGGCAACCTGGAGGTCCGCAGACGATGCACGATGACCGCAGCGGTACAGATACAAGGCTGGAGATGTCTTGGGTTGTCTGGTTGGCTCTTGCGGGCGGCCTGCTCGCGCGGGCGGGGGTCGGCGCGCCGGGCGGCGGGGAGCGGCCCAACATTCTCCTGATCATGGCCGATGACATGGGTTACTCCGACATCGGTTGCTACGGCGGGGAGATCAGGACGCCGGTGCTCGACGGGCTGGCGGCGCGGGGACTGCGGTTCACGCAGTTCTACAACACGGCGCGATGCTGCCCTACGCGCGCCAGTCTGATGACGGGCCTCTACCCGCACCAGGCCGGCGTGGGCCACATGATGCGGGACCAGGGATTCGACGGCTATCGCGGCGATCTCAATGACCGTTGCGTCACGATCGCCCAGGTCCTCAAACGGGCTGGGTACGCGACCTACATGTCGGGCAAGTGGCACGTCACCAAGCAGACCGGCCACTGGAGCGGCGACCGTGATTTCGCCTCAAAGCACAACTGGCCCCGGCAGCGGGGGTTCGACCGCTTCTACGGCACGATCCACGGCGGCGGGAGCTACTACGACCCGGCCTCCCTGACGCGCGACAACACGCCGATCCCTCCGGATGTGGACGACTACTACTACACGGACGCCATCAGCGACCACGCCGCCCGCTTCATCCACGACCACCTCGCGGTCGAACGGGCGAGTCCGTTCTTCTGCTACGTGGCCTACACCTCGCCGCATTGGCCGCTGCACGCCCCCTCGAGGGACGTCGCTCGCTACAAGGAGCGCTACGACCAGGGGTGGGACGCGCTGCGGGCCGAGCGGTTCGAGCGAATGCTCGGGATGAGCCTTCTCGACCGGCGATGGCGGCTCACCGATCGCGACCAGGGCGTCAGGCCTTGGGAGCGTGTCGAGCACAAGGCGTGGCAGGCGCGCCGCATGGAGGTCTACGCGGCGCAGATCACCCGGATGGATCAGGGCATCGGGCGGATCCTCGAGGTGCTCGAGCGGACCGGCGCGATCAAGAACACGCTGATCCTGTTCCTGGCCGACAACGGCGGGTGTGCCGAGGAGATCCGTGCGCGCTGGAAGGGGCTCCACATCCCCCGCAAGACACGCGACGGCTGTCCGGTGCGCGTCGGCAACGACCCGAACGTTATGCCCGGACCCGAAGACACCTATCAGAGCTACGGCCTGCCGTGGGCCAACGCGAGCAATACGCCGTTTCGCCGCTACAAGCACTGGGTCCACGAAGGCGGCATCAGCACACCGCTGATCGTGCACTGGCCCGCGCGGATCAAGACGCCAGGAGCGTTGCGCCGCCAGCCGGGCCACCTGATCGACATCATGCCCACTTGCCTCGCGGTCGCCGGCGCCGCGTATCCGACCGGACACGACGGTCACCCGATCACCCCGATGGAGGGGAGGAGCTTGCTGCCCGCGTTCGACGACAAACCCATCGACCGCGAGGCGATCTACTGGGAGCACGAAGGCAACCGGGCGATCCGTGTCGGCAAGTGGAAGCTGGTGGCCAAGGGCAGTCACGGGCCGTGGGAACTCTATGACATGGAGGCCGATCGCACGGAGACCCACGACCTGGCCAGCCGACACCCGGACCGCGTCAAGGCGATGTCCGGCAAGTGGCAGGCCTGGGCGAAGCGCGCCAACGCCCTGCCCTGGCCGTGGGACAAGCCGAGACGCAAGTCAAGAAAGAAGTAGCCGCGCATCGGTCGCGCCTACCCGTAGAACTCGGCGATGGCGGCGATGACGTGGTCCTGCATCTCGGGCACCAGCTCGGGATAGACGGGGATCGCGAGGGTGTGCTCGGCGGCGTGTTCTGCGTTCGGGAAGTCCCCCGCCCGATAGCCCAGGCCTGCGAAGCATTCCTGCAGGTGGAGCGGGATCGGGTAGTAGACCTCTGAGCCGATCTCGCGATCGGCGAGGTGGGCCCGCAGGGCGTCTCGATCGTGCGAGACGGATATCACGTACTGGTTGTAGGTATGGTCCGCGCGGTCGTACACAATCCCGGGCGTCGAGACCGCGTCGACGTCGAGGTGGGCGTCGTAATAAGCGGCGTTGCGCCGGCGGGCCTCGTGCCAATCTTCCAGATGGGGCAGCTTCACGAGTAGGACGGCCGCCTGGATGGGATCCAGCCGGAAGTTGCCGCCGACGAGCTTGTGGTGGTACTTGGGCTCCGCCCCGTGGTTGCGGAGGTGTCGGAGGCGCTCGGCCAACTCGGAGTTGGGCGTGACGATCATCCCGGCGTCGCCGATCCCGCCGAGGTTCTTGCTGGGGTAGAACGAGAAGCATCCGAGATCGCCCATGCCACCGGCCTTGCGAACCCCGTCCCGCGACGGGTACGTCGCGCCGATCGCCTGGGCGGCGTCCTCGATCACCGGGACGCCGTGCGCCCGGGCGACGTCGAGGATCGGGTCCATGTCGGCGGACTGCCCGTAGAGGTGCACCGGGACGATGGCCTTGACCGCCTTCGCCTGCTCGCCCGCCCGATCGAACCAAGCCGCCAGCGCCCGGGGATCGAGGTTATAGGACGCTGGGTCAATGTCGACGAAGGCGGGCGTGGCATGGCGTCGGGCAACCGCCCCGGCGGTGGCGAAGAAGGAGTAGGGCGTCGTGACGACCACGTCGCCGGGCCCGACGTCGAGGGCCATCAGGGACAGCAACAGGGCGTCCGTGCCGGAGCTGACGCCGACGGCGTGTTCGACGCCCGTGTAGTCGGCGACCGCGCGCTCCAGCGCCTCGACCTTGGGCCCCATGACGTAACGGCCTGATTCGACGACCTCTAGGACGGCGCGTTTTACGTCCGCCTCGATGGTGGCGAACTGGGCATTTAGATCCAGCAGGGGGACTCTCATGGGCTTCCCCAAGACGCGGGTACGCTGCGCGGGCCGGCACGCCACCCGCCCGGGCGGCGCGGGATTGGACTTCTACTCCGCGCCCGAGGGGGTGTCAAGCCGCGCAGAGGGCCAAAGTCCGACCGCAGACGCCCCGATCAAGCAGATAGGGCACAGAGACGGGAAGCCGAAGGGGTTGCCCGCTTCCGGTCAGATCCGTATGATTGGGGTGAAGCATCTCCGGCTTCAAGTCTAGCCAGTGGGTCTTTTGAGCGCGTGCGGCGGGCACCGAGCAAAGACGTCGGCCTGGGGCCAGGGGGAGCAAGCACCGTCGGTCGCTCTTCTTCTTGCGCCGCGACGCCCGCCGCCGGAGGGAACGCTTGTATCACGGTAGAACGAGGGAGAAGACATGGACGCCAGGTTGGCCCTGAGTAAGCGGATGCGATCGGCCTTCACGCTGATCGAGTTGCTGGTGGTGGTGGCGATCATCGCGCTGCTGATCTCGATCCTGTTGCCGTCGCTATCGCGGGCCCGCGCGCAGGCCAGAGCGACCATCTGCGGCACGCGGATCGGCCAGTTGACCAAGGCGATCCTCATGTACGCCGACGACTTCGACGAAACACCGCCCTTCATCGCCTGCGGCCACAAGGACTGCAGGGACGAGGAGGTGTATGACAATCTTGGCGACGACGGTCAGAACTCCGAGCAGTATTTCATGCGGTTTGAGAGCTGGCTGATCCCCGGGGAGTACTGGGTCGAGCCCACACGCATCATGTACGAGCCGGATTGGTCCTTGCTGCCAGACGGCGGACCGACAGCGCGGGAGGGAACGCTGTTCCCCTACACCCGCTTCGAGAACCTCTACCGGTGTCCGGACTTCGAGCGCGTCTCGGATCCCTCCAAGTCGCAGAACGTCTTCAACTACACGCGGACCGTCCTGGGACGCAAGGCCCTTTCCGCCTTGGAGCCCATGAAGGATGAGGAGGCAGGCGGCGAGCCCCTCCATCCGGGCCACATCATGAAGCTCAGCGCGGTCTACTCCCCCTCCGCGTTGATCATGATGCTCGACGAACAGTGGGACTTCCACTGCGCAGCGGGCGGCCCACGGGGGGAACGGGGGGGCTACGAGTACGGCGGCTCGGTGGGTATCAGCGGGATGTGGATGGCGGGGGAGTGCATGCACAGCCTCGTGGGTGACATGGTCGGCTCTTACCACGGGACACTGGGCAAGGTGATCGACTGGGTCGAAATCAAGCCGAGCAAGATGGGCAGCCTCGCCTACTACGACGGGCACACCGACCTGGCCAGAGATCCCTGGCCTTGGCGGGAGGCCGAGGATCAGGACTTGTTCGCCCTCCTGGCCAGGGTCGGCGCAGAGCCCGAGACCGGGATCAAGGTCATCGGCCTGCTCCTCGAGAGCATCTTCGGGCAGCGCGGCATCGCCTTCGGCTTGGAGGAGGCCGTCTACCTCGTGACAAATCTCTGACGCAGAGGTCAGCGACCCGGACGCACGATTGAGCTACAGCCGAATCGGGTACTGCCCGGCCTGTTTGGCGTAGCGGACGGCGCGGATCAGCGTGTCGGGCCGGACGCCCGGATAGGTCTCCCCGCCGACGGCCAGCCCGAACCCGCCGCCGGGCGCGCAGATCCGCAAGGCCTCATCGACGGCGAGCTTGGCCGTCCCAAAATCGTAATACAGGTCCTTGCAGTTCAGCCCGCCGGTGAAGAACGTCTTGCCCCCCAGGTGTCGCTTGGCCGCCTCCCGACTCGACCAGCCGCCCATGTCCATGGACGTCAGCTTCATGTCGTTGGCGTACATCTCGAACTGATGGTCGTTGGGCCCATCGGCGTGCAGGTACCGGTATTCGCCGCCGTAGCGATCGTAGAGGGCCTTGTTGTATTTGAAGACGTACTGGCGGTACATCTCGTTGGAGACGAACGCGCTGTTGTCGTCGGCCAGACCCAGGTGCGTCTGGGTCTCCACGCCGTTGATCTTGTTGTAGAAGTCCCTCAGCCGACAGAACGTATCGAAGCACTTGCGCAGCAGCATGTCGGCGTGTTCGGGGTCGGCGTAGAGCAGCTCATAGAACTTCGCGGATTCCATCAGGGCACAGGCACAACTGAGCGGCGGGTGGATGCCCGTCTCGCCCCCGCCGGCCGGCAGCTTCGGCGCCATCCGCCCGGCCTTGGCCTTGAAAACCTCACCCAGCTGCAGCAGGTCGTGGATCCGCGTGTGCGTCTCGATGTCGGGCACCTGCAGCTTCTCGATGTCTTCGACCGTTTCCAGGATCGGCACGATCCGCGGGCTGGTGTCGTCGGGGTACTCGATGGGGCAGTCGAAGACGATGGCCTCGCCCACCGGGCCCAGGTCCCAGTGGAGGCCAAAGCCGGTCCGATCGTCACCCAACTCGTCGAACGCCCAGTTCAGGCCGCGGACCTGTACCTCGATGGAGACCTCCATGCTGGTGTAGTAGTCGCGGATGTTGTAGCCGAACAGGGAGCAGTAGTAGCTGCCCGCGGTGCTGATGCTGATCGGCACGCGGTCGGGTTCCTCGAAGCGCTGGGCGATCTCCCACCGCCGTCTGGATTCTGCGATGCGGGTTTCGTACCGGTCGGGGTGGAACTGAATCATGTCGATCCCTCATTCGGGGAGGTCCGGCCAGCCGACGGGGTCACTGGCCTTGGGCGGTGTTCTTGACGGCCTCGACCAGCTTGATCCATCGCTCCGTGGTCTCGCCGAACTCGTAGCTGAGGATGTCCGCCACGGTCACGTGGTCTTTGGATTCCAGGGCGTCCTTGAGCTGACCGAGCTGCTCGACGGCCTGCTGGAACAGTTCGTTCACGGGCGCTCCGTCGACCGAGATCGCCGCGAGGTCCACGTTCAGCAGCTGGGCGCTCTGCGAGATGGCCTGGTGCGCCTGGCGCCAACCGTCGAAGTAGTGGCCGAGCAGTTCCATGGCCTCGGCGGTCTGGCCCTGGTTGAGCTTCTCGACCGCCTGTTCGCCGACCGGCTGAAGCGACATCAGCATCGCCTGCACACGCGACAGGGCGTCGACGGCCAGGTCGGCGGCCATGCCGGTGACGAAGTCCAGCCGGGTGTAGGCGTCAGTCTTGTCGGCCAGGACGCGCTCGAGCTCCTCGCCGTCGACCTCCGCTCCGTCGATGCGGATGGACAACACGGCGCGTCCCGCAGCGCGAGCCTGCTGCAGAATCTGATCCAACACGTGGCCCACCGTCTGGGAGGCGGATACGTCGATTGGGTGGGGCTGGTCATCCACGAAGACTTCCATGGCGCATCCTACCTTCCGACGATGAGCGCACGAGGTGCACGACCCCTCGAGGCGGCGGGCATCGACTGCCAACGCCCTTCAGAACCGGCGACAACCCTACCCCGCTGCGCGTCCACACGCAACCGAATTCGCCCCCCCGCCCGCGACACGGGTTTCGGTTGCGTCTCCTGACGTGTGATGGCAAAATGGCTCGCCGTGCCGTCGGAACGGACGCGGGCGGGAAGTCTCCTGCGCAGGGACGACCGGCGGCGGGACTGGCTTGTTGGACGTGGAGGATGGTGTCGTGGCAAAACGCGTCAAGGCACGGGCGGGCAGAACTGGGACGCCGAGGCGGTCGAAGAAGGTGCGCGTCGCGCTGATCGGCGCGGGCGGGATGGCCAACGGCGTGCATTACCCCAGCCTGGCCGAGTTCAAGGACGTCGAGCTGGTGGCGCTGTGCGACCTCGTCGAGGAGAAGCGCGTAGAAACGGCCGAGCGATTCGGCATCCCGAAGCATTACCACAACTACCGCAAGATGCTCGACGAGGTGAAATGCCAGGCGGTGTACGTGCTCATGCCGCCGCACCACCTGTTCGACATCGTCATCGACTGTCTGAGCCGCAAGCTGGACGTCTTCATCGAGAAACCCCCCGGGATAACGACGTTCCAGGTGGCGAGCATGGCCCGGCTGGCTGCCAAGAACCGGTGCGTCACGATGGTCGGCTTCAACCGGCGCTACGCGCCGATGCTGGTCGACGCCCGCGCGGCAGCGGCCAAGCGCGGTCCGATCCAACAGGTCAACGCGACGTTCTACAAGAGCACGCCGGCCATCTACTACGATGGCGTGGTCGACATCGTCGGGTGCGACGCGATCCACGCCATCGACGCGATGCGGTGGCTGGCCGACGGCGAGGTGACGAACGTCGCGGCCGCGGTGAGCCAGTTCAACGACGTCGTGCCCAACGCCTGGAACGCGGTGGTGATGTTCCACACCGGATGCGTGGGCGTGCTGCAGAGCAACTGGAACACGGGCGGGCGGATTCACACGTTCGAGGTGCACGCGCCGGGTTACTCGGCCTACGTCGAGCCACAGGTGGAGATGGACGAGGTCGACGCCAAGGGCCGACGGCGTACGACGCTGAGCGACTACGTAACGGACGTAGACGACCAGAAGACCACGTTCGGCTTCTACCAGCAGGCGCGGGCCTTCGTCGACGCGGTCAAGTCCCGCCGACAGCCCGGCTCGTGCTTCGCCGACGCGGTCAAGACCATGATGCTCGTCGACGCGATCCGCCGAAACGACGTGGCGCTCTGCCCGGGATTGGACGGGTGCATCTCGGGCATCAGCGCGGAGGTATAGACGGCAAGGTGCGTCAAGACGCGCCTTGCAGCGGGGGGGACTCTATCAAGAGGCAATCAGGATGTCGAACAACGACCCAAAGATGATCCCGGCCGAGGAGCTTCGTGCGTTCGCCGTCGGTGTGTTGGAGAAGGCTGGTTGTCCCAGGCCGCATGCGGAGGTTACGGCCGAGACGCTGGTTGAGTCGAACCTCCGTGGCGTCGATACGCACGGCGTGTTTTTGTGCGACAACTACTGCAAGCGGCTGGACCGGGGGCTGTTCACGCCCAAGCCGAACGTGACGTTCACCAAGAAGCGGACGGCGTTGGGCGTGGTCGACGGTGACTGCGGGCTGGGCCAGGTGGCGACGTGGGAGGCGACGCAGCGGGCGCTCGAGATGGCGCGCGAGTGCGGGGTGGGGGCGGTGTCGGTGAGGAACTCGAACCACTTCGGCGCGGCGGCGTTCTACGCGCAGTACCTGGCGGACAACGGTTGCATCGGCATGCTGTGGAGTCACGGCGAGAGCGACGTCGTGCCGTTCGGGGGCAGGCAGAAGTTCTTCGGCACGGCGCCGATCTGCTTTGCGGCGCCGGCGGGGCATCAGACGCCCGGATACTGTGCGGACATGGCCACCAGTCAGGTGGCGTTCGGCAAGATTCGTGCGGCCGGTCACGCCGGCAAGGAGATCCCGCCCGACTGGGCCGTCGACGCCGAAGGCAACGTGCTGACGAAACCCGCGTCGGACGACGCGATCATCAAGAACTACTCGGCCGTCCCGATGGCGGGGGCGAAGGGATACGGGGTCGCCGTGATGATCGAGGCGACGTGTGCACTGTTGACGGGCATGCCGTACGGCCCGCACATCATCCGGAAGTTCGACGACTGGGAGAACGTCTCGGCCATGGGGCACTATGTCCAGGCGATCGACGTTGAGGCGTTCCTGCCCTTGGACGCGTTCCGGCGGCGGATCGACGAGATGTTCCGGGAGCTCAAGGCCATTCCGCCCGCGCCGGGCTACGACGAGGTGATGATCCCCGGCGAGCCGGAGCTCCGCACCAAGACGCAGCGTCTGGAGACGGGGTGCCCGATCTCACCGGAGACGGACGAGCTGTTGACGGCCTTGGGCGAGCGGCTGGGCGTGCCGTTCCCGGGATAGCGACGAGGGGAGCGATCATGGCCCGACGTAGATCAGGCAAGCGCGATTCGCAGCCCGAACGGGTGCCGACCAAATCGGCGGCGTCCGAGCCGGAACAAGCGGAGATGCCGATCGACTTCCGCGCGGGCTTGGCGTGCTTCTTCTTGCTCGAGATCGGCGTGTACGCGGCGCTTGCCGCGAGCGACGAGTCCTGGTTTAATCAGCCCGGCCGGAAGGTGTGGGAGAACGCCTTCGCAGAATGCAGCGTGGTGATCGTGGCGGGCGTGATCGGCCTGTGGGTGGCCAGCGGCCGGAGCCGGCGATACGGGTGGCTGGCGCTGACGGCCGTCGGATGGCTCGTCATCTGGCTCGGACGGCTGCTGCCCATGGGAATCGTGGCGGGTTCGGCCACCCCCGTCCTGCTGACGCTGTACGTGGGGCAGTTCGCGTTCGGCCTGATGGTACCGCTGGCCGCCAACGCGTCTCGCAAGACCGCCGCAGCAGATCGCGGATGACTGACGTGCGGATATCGGCCTGGTTCAAAAAGGGGACTGGCTCCGAGCCGTATACGCACGGTTCTTCGAGGAAAAACCACAGGACGGTGAGGTGCCTGTCCCCTTTTTGAACCGGATATCGAAGCCTAATGCATGAAGTGAGGTGACCAACCATGGCGTTGACGATCAAGAAGGCAGAGGAATGTGAGCTAGACCACTTGGCCCTGGGCGAGTGCATGATCCGTCTGAGCCCGACGGGCCACCAACGGATCGAATTCACGCCGGCGTTCGAGGCGTGGGTCGGCGGGGGCGAGTACAACGTGGCGTACGCCCTGAGCCGGCTCGGCATGCGAACGGGATGGACTAGTCGGATGGTGGACAACCCGCTGGGCAAGTTCGTCCAGAACCACGCCCGGGCGGTCGGCGTGGACACGAGCGAGATCTGCTGGGTCAAGTACGACGGCGTGGGCCGGGCGGATCGCATGGGCCTGAACTTCACCGAGGTGGGCACGGGCATCCGCGCGAGCGTGACGATGTACGACCGGGGCCATTCGGCCTGCTCGCACATGAAGCCGGGCGACGTCGACTTCAAGCGGATCTTCTCGAAGCGAGGCGTTCGGTGGCTTCACTGCGGCGGGATCTTCAGTGCGCTGAGCCCCGACTGTGCGGCGGTGGCGAAGGAGGCGTTCCAGGCGGCCAAGGAGGCGGGAACGATCGTCAGCTACGATCTGAACTTCCGCAGCAAGCTGTGGACCAGCGAGCAGGCCATCGCGACCACCAAGGAGCTCGTGCCCTTCATCGACGTGATCATCGGCAACGAAGAGGACTTCCAGAAGGTGCTCGGTTTCGAGGTCGAGGGCACCGACGAGAGCCTCCGCGAGCTGCCCGTCGAGAACTACAAGAAGATGGTCGAGCGGGTGGTCGAGACTTATCCGCACATCCAGGGCGTCGGCACGACGCTGCGGGAAGTGATCAGCGGGCTGCTCAACAACTGGTCGGCCATCATGTACTACGACGGTGCATTCTACGAATCGCGCCGGTTCGAGCAACTGGAGATCACCGACCGCGTGGGCGGCGGCGACGGCTTCGCCAGCGGGTTCACGTATGGCCTGCTGAACGGGTTTGACCCACAGACGTGCGTCGAGTACGGCGCGGCCCACGGCGCGCTGCTGCAGAGCACCCGGGGCGACACGAGCATGATCACGCTGGAGGAGCTCGAACACGTCGTCGGCGGCGGGACGGCTCGGATCAAGCGGTAGGTACCTGCCGGTCGGGGCGGGCCGATCCGCGTCCGAAAAAGACCTGAATGGCGTGCGACAACCCCTTGTCTTGTCGCGGGGCGAGCCCTAGAATACTGGGGAAATCGAAAACTCTTGGCGCGGTCAGAGGGGACGCTTCTCAGGCTGATTCGTATCAGCCCAAGCCAGCAGCTTTCCGAAGGAATGGGCAGTCGATAACAGAATCGGCTGCCCGGTTGTCTGTATGGAGATGCCCGCCAGCTTGGCCCAACGCGTCAGCGCCGAGTTGCTCGGCCGGGTCCGTCAGCCCGCCCAGTACATCGGCGGCGAGGTCAATCAACTCGTCTCGGCAGGCGATTGGGAACGGGCCGCCGTTCGCGTCGCCATCGCCTTTCCGGATACCTACGCGATCGGGATGTCGCACCTGGGCTGCCAGATCCTGTACTGGATCTGCAACCACATGGAGGGCGTCTGCGCCGAACGGGTCTACTGCCCGTGGATCGACGCCGAGCAGGTGATGCGGTCGCGGGGGATCCCGCTGTTCACGTGGGACACGCGTCAGCCCGTGAGCGAAGCAGACATCCTGGCCGTGTCGCTGCAGCATGAGCTGTGCGCGACAAACGTGTTGACGCTGCTAGACCTGGCTGGTGTCCCCCTGCACGCGGACGATCGCGGCAAGTCGGACCCGATCGTCGTCGTGGGCGGGCCGGTGGCCGACAGCATCGAACCTATGGCGGCATTCATCGACCTGGTCGTCGTCGGCGACGGCGAGACGTCGCTCCCGGCGCTGATCGATGCGTATCGGGCCCTGCGGTCCGATGGCGCCGACCGCCGCGAGATCGTCACCGAGCTGACGAAACGGTTCGCGTGGGCCTACGCGCCGGGCCTGTACGCGGTCAGCTATCGTGGTGACGGAACGATCGCGTCGGTTGAGCCCACGGCGGCCGGGTTGCACCGGCGGATCGGGCGCTGCGTCGTGGATGACCTCGAACGTGCCCCCCTGCCGGAGCGTCCGCTCGTGCCGCACGTCGAAGTCGTTCACGACCGCATCGCCATCGAGGTGATGCGAGGGTGTCCGAGGTTGTGCCGCTTCTGCCATGCGGGCCATACCAAACGGCCCGTGCGCGCGCGGAGCGTCGAGCGGATCTGCCAGATCGCCGAGGACGCCTACCGCGCGACGGGGCAGGATGAGATCGGGCTGCTGTCGCTGTCCACGGCCGACTATCCGCAACTGCAGACGCTGGTCCATCGACTGTCGGAGCAATTCGCCGACCGAAAGGTCAACCTGTCCGTGCCGTCGCTGCGGGTGGACCAGATGCTGTCGGATATCCCGTCGCTGGTCAGCGGCGTGCGCAAGGGCGGGCTGACGATCGCGGTCGAGGCCGCCCGCGACCGGTTGCGCCGTGCGATCGGCAAGCCGATTTCGGACGACAAGCTGCTGGCAGGCGTGCGGGCGGCGTACGAAGCAGGATGGCGGACGGTCAAGCTGTACTTCATGGTCGGGTTTCCCGGGGAGGAGCGGGCCGACGTCGACGGCATCTGGCACCTGGCCTATCGGATCAGCGGGCTGCGGCGGGAACTGGGCAAGGGGCGCGCGACGGTCAATACGACCGTCAGTTGGCTGGTGCCCAAGGCCCACACGAGCCTGCAGTGGGCGCCGATGGCAACGCGGGACTACTGTCTCGACGCCCGGCGCAGGCTGATCGACCTGTCGCGTCAGCAACGGACGGGCGTTCGCTGGAAGTTCCACCACGTCGAGCGATCGATCCTCGAAGGCGTCTTGGCGCGGGGGGATCGGCGGTTGGGCGACGTCATCGAGTCGGCCTGGCAGGCGGGTGCGCGGTTCGACGCCTGGGACGAGCGGTTTGACGCGACAGTGTGGGATGAGGCCTTTCATCAGACGGGCATCGATCCGGCGTGGTACGTCCATCGGGAGCGACCGGTGGATGAGATCCTGCCGTGGGATCACGTCGACGCCTGCCTGCGGCGCGAGCATCTGTGGAAGAACTACCGACGCGTCCTGGACATGTCGCGATAACCCGAGCCGCGACATTCATGTCGCGCGGTTCTCCCCGCAGAGAACGGGTCTTCCGCGCGGGATGAATCCCGCGGCTCGGGCGATTCCGTCGTGCGCAGGGGTGGGAAGTCTCCTGATTGGGTCATCACACCTGGGGAAGCACGGCAAGCACGTGTGAGCGCCGAGATCTGGCAACAGCGAAGTCCGGGGTATACTATGGTGGTCTGAGTGTGGGCGGGTGCTGTAGGCGCAACGCCTGCGATGTTCCTGTGGGGGCGGCGGACCACAAGCGAGAGGGTGTGCGGGACGGGATGTCATCAATTGTTGACCAGCTAAACGAACGGATCAGGCGGGCGATAGAAGAGGTCCTGGGTAAGCACGTCATATACGGCAAGCATTGGCTAAGCGTGGTGGGTGATGCCGACGAATCGGAGGACAACCTGCGAGTCAGGGGGGCAGCTCAGACGACCGATCCCGCCTTCGGCGACTACCAGTTCAGCGGGGCGATGCCACTGGCCAAGGCACGGGAGGTCGATCCCCGCGACCTTGCCAACAAGATCGTAGCCCGACTATTGGCTGGCGGGATCACGGCGATCACGGGGGTCCCCGAAGTGAAGGGGCCGGGGTTCATCAACTTCAGGGGCACGGACAGATCCCTGGTCAACGGCGTGGTGCGTCTGCTGGCGGACGAACGGTTAGGCGTCGAGACAGCCCGAGACGTCCGAACCGTGGTGGTCGATTTCTCGTGCCCGAACCTGGCCAAGGAGATGCACGTCGGCCATCTCCGCAGCACCATCATCGGCGACTGCATTTGCCGGCTGCTCGAGTTCGAAGGCCATCGGGTCCACCGGATCAATCACGTGGGCGACTTCGGTACGCTGGGTCTGCCGATCCAGTACGTCCGCGACACGCAGCCCGAGGCGGCGGATTCGCCGGACGCGTTCCAGGTGGCCGATCTGGAGGCGTTCTATCGACAGGCGCGTGAGCGCGCACAAGACGATCTGGCGTTCGCCGATGCCGCGCGGCAGGCCATCGTCGATCTGCAGCGCGGCGAGCCGGCGGTTCGATCGTTGTGGCGCGTGTTCCGGAACGAGTCGTTGCGGCATTGCCAGGAGATCTACGACCGGCTCGACATCCGCACGGAGATCGTCGGCGAGAGCGATTACCTCAGCGAGTTGCCCGGCGTGATCGACGAGCTTTGCGAGAAGGGATTGATCACCGAGGACGCCGGGGCGCAGTGCATCTTCCTGGAGGGGTTCAAGAACCGCGAGGGCGAGCCGCTGCCGATGATCGTCCAGAAATCGGGCGGCGGCTATCTCTATGCCACGACCGACCTGGCCGCCCTCCGCCGCCGGACACAGGAGATGCACGCGAATCGGATCGTCTACGTCACCGACGCGGGGCAGCGCCAGCATTTCGAGATGGTGTTCGCCGCCGGTCGGGCCGCGGGTTGGGTCGGGCCGGACACGAAGCTGGATCACGTCGGGTTCGGCGTGGTGTTGGGCGCCGACCGGCGGAAGTTCCGGACGCGGGCAGGCGAGGTCGTCAGACTGGCGGACCTGCTCGACGAGGCCGAGGCGCGGGCCCTGAAGCTGATCCGCGACCGAGGCGAGACGTACTCGACGCTGGCGGAGGGCAAGCGTCAGGCCCAGGACGCCCAGCAGCAAACGGCCATCGCTCGAGCGGTCGGCCTGGGAGCGGTGAAGTACGCGGATCTGTCGCAGGACCACACTAGCGACTACGTCTTCAGTTGGGACAAGATGCTCAGCTTCGACGGCAACACCGCGCCGTACATGATGTACGCCTACGCGCGGATCCGATCGGTCTTCGGGCGGGCGGGCGTCGATGCGGAGACCGTGACGTCCGGCACCACCGGGGTGCAGATCACCCATCCCGGCGAACGTGCGCTGATGCTAAAGCTGTTGCAGTTCCCCGAGATGATCGCGGCCGCTACGGAGACCTGGCGGCTGCACGAGCTGCCCAACTACCTCTTCGGCCTGGCCGGCCTGTTCATGGGTCTGTACCAGGACAAGGCGCGTTGGTCGATCGTCGAGGCCGATCCGGACGTTCGCGATTCGCGGCTGGCGCTGTGCGCGCTGACCGCGCGTGCGTTGAGGTTGGGGCTGGGGCTTCTGGGGATCGAGGTGGTCGAGGAGATGTAGCGCCTCAGGGAAGGAAGACGTCGGCTCTCCGACGGGAGATGACGGCCAGTCGCATTGGAGGCGAAACGCCGTGATCCGCGTGCTTGTCCTGCCGCTGTTTCTTGTCACATCAATCCACGCATCCGCCGACGAAGCCCCCCGGGCCGCCGGGGACGCCAATGAGATCCTGCGCGACGATGCGACGCTAAACGACGTGACGTTCGTCGACGGCGAGTGCGGCTGGGCGGTGGGCAACCGCGGCGTGATCCTCCACAGCGCGGATGGCGGGCGGACCTGGCAGGTCCAGTCATCGGAAACGGATGCCACGCTCGAAGCCGTCCATTTCGTGGATCGGCGCGTCGGCTACGCAGTCGGGGGCCGCACCAGGCCCGACGGCTTGGGCAGCTACGGAGTCCTCCTGCGAACCGAAGACGGCGGACAGACGTGGCAGTCGGTCGACGGTGTCCAAACGGGCTGGCTCCACGCCGTTTGGGCGGGACGCACCGGGCGGGGCTGGGTGTTGGGCGAGCCCACGCCGATGCGGGACGCGGGCGTTTGGCGGTTCAGCAGGATGAGTCTGCGGCCCCGACCCGCGACCCGTCGCAAGACGCCGTCGGTCCTGGCGGCCTCTTTCGGGCGGGACGGCCGAGGGATCGCGATCGGACCCGGGGGGGCGTATTTCGACATCGCCGAAGGCGAGGTCACGGTGCGTCAGCGGGCGGTCTTGTTCCGCGGCCGTCTGACCGGTGTCGCGATGGCCGGGCCACGTCGAGCGTGTATGGTTGGCGACGACGGAACGATTCTGGTCAGCTCCGATTCGGGTCGAACGTGGCGGTCCGTGCGACTTGACGTGCCCGTCGGGGTCCGCGAGTTGATGGACCTGACCGACGTGGCCTTCGCGGATGCAGAGCGCGGCTGGGCGACGGGCGCGAACGGTCGCTATGTGGTCCGAACCGTGGACGGCGGCGAGACGTGGCGGGTGCTGACGACGGGGCTGCCGGGGCCTCTGCGGTCGATTCACGCCATCGATGCGCAAATCGTCGTAGGCGTGGGGGAGCGGGGACTCGTCGGTCGGTCCGAAGACGGCGGTGTGACCTGGTCAGCGGCGCGAAACGGGGATCGACGGACCGGGGCCCTGGTGCTAGCCGGTGCGTCGGCGTCGTGGGTCTATCCGCTGATGGCGCACCTGGTGGGCGAATCTCAATGTCGAACGGCGTTCCTGCGGATCACGGATGACGGAACGTCGTTCGGGCCGATTCGTTGGGCCGCCAACGCATGCGGCGTTTCGTCGATCGAGGCGCTGCGTGACTTCGCAGAACCGCGACTCGGTTGGGCCGGGCCGACGACGTCGCCGTCTGTGCGGCGACCGCGTCCGGTGCCCAGCTACATCGGGCTGTTCCGGCATTGGAGTGACGCGCTCGACCGCGACGCCGAAGAGGCCATGCAGCGACAGATCATAGCGGCCGTCCGAAACCTGCAGCCGACGCTCGTGGTCACCGACGAGGGCGATCCGAACGCCGGTGGGGATCTGGTGGCCTCATCGGTGGCGTGGCTGGCGTGGGAGGCGATCGATCAGGCGGGGCGACCGGACGCCTGCCCGGAGCAGCGACAGATCGGCCTGATGCCGCATCGCGTCCAGCGCGTGGCTGCCCTCGTCGGGATGGACGTCCCGCGTCGGCGCCGCGGCGTCGGGGGTCCGAAGAAGGCGATCCGCGTCGGTTTCGCTGGCGCGTTCTGTCCGCTACTCGGTTCGGACAGTCGCCTGGCGGGTCTGAGGGCGGCGGGCTACTTCGGGTTGGCGCCGGAACAGGGCGCGCTGTCGGCGGTGTTCCGCGTGGTGCGGGACGCGGCGCCGCCCAAACGCTTGGGCAGGCTGCTGTCGGGCGTTCGCCTGCCGATCGGTGCGCGATACCCGATCGCCGCGGCGGGCGACGCGTCGCATCTCGAGGAGCTGAAGTCGATCACGGACGCCCTGGTGGTCGCGGGGCGGATGGGGGCCCTGCGTGGGAACCCGGCCCACGTTGCCCAGCTTGCGAGGCGGGCGGCGCGTAGGTTTCCAGGCCATCCGGCCCCGGCCGACGCGCTGTACCAGGTGGCGCGTCAATTGGAGCGGTCGGGACAATCCAGCGCGGCGGCCGAGGTATGGCGGGCGTTCTTGAACGCGGGTCGATCGCATCCGGCCTGGACGAGAATGGCCATCCGACGGACAGCCGTCGGGGCGTCCGCGGAGCATTACATGTGCCTGCCGATCAAGCCGGGCGATCCGCTGGCCGGAGCTCGTGCGGGCCTGGACCGGCTTGACGGGTTGTGCGCGGCGGACCCGTACCTCGTCCACCAACCCGCGGTGTTGTTCGCCCGTGCCCATACGCATCGCGTGCTCGGCCAGCTCGATCTGGCTCGACCGTTGTACGACCGCTGTGCAGGATGTGATGCGGCGGGTTGGTCGACGGCTGCGGCGGGAGAGCTGTGGCTGATGAAGTCGCGCGTCGCACGCGAAGCCCACTGCCCGCGCCCCCTGATCAAGGCCCGACGATCGGCCGGGCGCGTCCAGGTCGACGGACGCCTGGACGAACCCGTCTGGCGGAGATCCGGTCTGCAGGTGTTGGTCGACGCCCGCGGTCAGCCACCGGACGAATCGCACCGGACCCGCGTAGGCCTCGCGTGGGACGCGACGTACCTGTACCTGGCGGCGATGGTGCAGACGACGCACGGTCGGACGGGCCCGCCCGCCGAACATCAACCGACGCGAGACCGTCTCGACGACGCCTGGCCGGCAATCGAGTGGTTCATCGACGTCGATCGCGATGCGGCGACCTACTTCCACCTCGCCGTGGATGAGATCGGCAACGCCCTCGACACCCACAACGACGACGTCTCCTTCGGCCTGCCCTTACGGACCACCCCGGCGGCGGGGGCGTGGCAGTACGTCATCCAACACGACCAGGATGGCTGGACCGTGGAGATGACCGTGCCGATGGCATGCATCTTCCCGCGCCCGCCGACGGCGGGGCAGGTGTGGGCGATCCAGATCCGCCGCCGGCCCGAGCTCGATGCGCCCCGCACGGCGACGCAGTGGTTGAGCCCCCAACCCGATCTGCAAGTGGCCCCCCAGTACTTCGCCCTGCTTGCGTTTTAGCCAAGCCTGCGCGCGCTACCGCGTGTGCAAAGATGTGTTGCGCCCAGGGCCGGACGAGACGGGGCGCGAGGTGACCGTCTGCGTTGGACCCCGCCTGCGATAGACGACGGCCATCGGGAAGTCGCCGTCGCGGTAGACGACGTACGCGGGCCGCCCGCCGAAATACCGCGCAAGCTGGTCGGGCGGCGGGGCGTCGTCGTAGGCGATGAAGTTGTTGATGTGCACCAGGACGTAGTCGGCCTGATCGATCGCGGGAGGGTCGGGCTGGGGCAGACCTCGGTCGGCCGCGTGGTAGACGCCCCGTCGAATCAGCGTGAAGGGCAGATCGGTGGGCAGCAGTCTGTCGAGCACATGGTCGGCCCAAAGATAGCTGACGACCCGTTGGCCCGGCTGGGCGTATTCCAGACACCATTGGACCAGCTCGGCGTACCCGTCGCAGGGCGTTTGGACCAGGTTGCGGTATCCGCGGGCCTCGGCGCCCAGCCACTGCGCGCCGACCCACCGCCGAGCATAGAGGTTGTAGTCGGGCCACGCCGCGGCCGCCGCATAGACTGCCTGACCCACGATGACGACGATCAGGACGGACCAGACCGGGCGGGCAGCGCGCCAGGTCCGGTGCAGCCACCGGGAGACGGCCCGAAGCCACGCCGCGGTGAGGATGGCCACCAGCGGGTAGACGCTCATCAGGTAGAAGGTCTGCCGCAGGGGCAGCGTCGCGATCGCCAAGATGAAGAACGACACGGCGAAGACCGGGAGACGAAGTGCAGGCTCGTCCTTCTCGCGGAACCAGGCCCAAACGATGGCGGCCAGCGAGGCGACCCCGACCGGCATCGTCCCGTCGATCAGGATCACACCGGCGTAGAGCCGCAGGTGATCCGACCACAGCGCACCGGGAACGAGATGGTCCCAATAGACGGTCCTTCGGGCGATGGTCCGCAGGATGTCGGGGTGGATGACGTGCTGGGGAATGGCGGCGCAGGTAACGGCCATCGCGAGCAGCGACATCACGACCCATCCGGTCCTTCGCGCCGGCCGCCACCGTCGCCGGCGGACCAGGGCGATCACCACCGCCGCGGTCGCAGTCAACAGGAGGACCCAGACGACGATAGAAGCTGCCACCTGGCGCACCTGGGCCAGACCGGCCGACGTCGCGGCCAGGGCCAGGCAACCGAGGACGGCGAACCCCAGCCAACCCGATGAGGAACCCGAGGCCATGACTGCAGCCGTGCGGGATGATGTCCGTCCGACGTGAACGTGGCGGCGGCCCGCGATCACCTCGCACATACCGAAGACGGGAACAAGAAAGAGGGCGTAGAGCTTGGCGGCGATGGCAAGGCCCAAGATGACGGCAGCGAGCGCCAGGCGCGGGCCGTGGGGCCGATCCGCGTAGTGGAGATACGCCCAGCACGCCAGCGTGACGAACAGCGCGGGGAACACGTCGCCCTCGGTCATGGCGATGCGCGCGAAGGCGAGGAAGTACGGACTGAAGGCCACCAGTGCGGCCGCCAGCAAGGCGGTCCACCCGCCGAACAGACGCCGACACAGGCCGAACGTCGTCAGGATCGCGGCCAGGCCGACCAGAATGCTGATCGCCCGGCTCAGGTGCAGCGACGGCCCGCCCAGCGCGAAGGCGAGCGCGTTGACGGCCATCGGCAGACGCATCTGGGAACCGTCGGCCCCGCTGCCGTAGAGGGGATGGTCGAGCAGCGCCGCGGCGATCTCGAGGTCGACCTGTTCGTCCCAGAGCAAGCCCAGCCCGCGCTGACTGGTCCATGCCAGGACCACGAACGCGGCACCCGCCCCCATGAGCAAGCCGACCTGCAGGAGGCGATTCACGCTGACCGGATCGGCGGGCGATCGCTCGGGATCGGACATGGCGAACATTATAGCCCCTCACACGTGGCCGGTGGGCCCGAGCGATGGTATGGTATCGGGCTGACGGATCGACCCTTGTGTCCCTGCCGGCCATCAAGAGCGCCGCGCGGGGGCGCCCTTGCCAGGAGGTCCGCGTGGCAGCGATGACCGATTCGGAACCCAGGATCAGTCTGTCGGTGTTCTTCCCGTGCTACAACGAGGAGGCCAACGTCGAGCGAACGACGCAGTCGGCCCTCGAGGCGGTCAGCAAGATCACCGACGACTACGAGATCATCATCGTCAACGACGGCAGCAAGGATCGCACCGGGGAACTGGCGGATCAGCTGGCGGCCGAGAACCCGCGCGTCCGCGCGGTGCACAACAACCCCAACCTCGGGTACGGCGGGGCGCTGCAGCGGGGATTCCGCGAGGCGACCAAGGAATTCGTCTTCTACACCGACGGCGACGGGCAGTTCGATTTCGAGGAGATCCCCAAGCTGCTGCCGCTGCTGGAGAAGTACGACATCGTCTCGGCCTATCGGGTGGACCGCAAAGACTCGTTCATGCGCAAGTTCAACGCGTTCGGCTGGACGGTGCTGGTCAACCTCGTGTTCCGCCTGTGGCTGAGGGACATCGACTGCGCGTACAAGATCTTCCCGCGACGCCTGTTCGACGAGATCGAGATGCGGAGTATGGGGGCGTTGATCGACGCGGAGGTCCTCGCCCGGGCGAAGTACCGCGGCTACCGGATCGGCCAGACCGGGGTCCATCACTACCCGCGAACGGCGGGCGAGCAGACGGGCGCCAACCTGCGCGTCATCCTGCGGGCCTTCAGAGAGCTGTTCAAGCTGTACCGCGAGATCCGCCGGTCGTCGGCGTAGCGTCGCTCGCGTCGGCCTTGTCCACCGTCTCGTCCACGTCCGACAGAAACGGCGTTCCGGGAAGAAACGCAGATTTTCCATTCCACAATCGGGCCCACGCGCGCATACAGGACAGTAGGTACCAGCAGGAAACGCCATGGACGCAGGCCCCAAGACCGACGAGTCGTTGATGGCCCAGGTGGTGGCGGGTCAGCAGGCATGTCTGACCCCGTTGGTCCGGCGATACGCCAGCCCGCTGCTGACCTTCATCCAGCGGATGATCGGGGACCGACACCGCAGCGAGGACTTGTTCCAGGAGGTATTCCTGGCGGTCTGGCGGAACCGGAGGCGATACAAGTTCCCTCGTCCGTTCCGCGCGTGGCTGTTCGGCATCGCGATGAATGCGTGTCGGGCGGACTTCCGACGGCGTGCCGCGACGGTGGTCTCCTTGGACCAGGACGACCCGCCGTGGGCGCCGCCCGCGGCCGACCCCCCGGCTAGAGACGTCCTCACGGCAACGGAGACGACGACGCTGGTCGCCACGGCCGTCCGGCAGCTCCCTGCACGCCAACGGGCCGTCGTGGTCCTTCGCATCTGGGGCGGCATGCCGTACGCCGAGATCGCCCAGGTCTTGGAGACGAGAGAGGCCACGGTCCGGTCGAACATACACCACGGCCTGGCGGCGATGCGTCAATACCTGGAACCCCGCCTGCGTTAGGGTGCCGAGCGCGCGACGCGCCGACGCGTCGCGCAGGCTTCGAGGCAGCCAGCGCTAGGAGCTTTGTGATGTCCGAGAAGTACGAACACGTCGTGGACCAAGTGGACGATTACCTCCATGAAGCCCTGCCGGCCGACCAGGCCGAATACGTGGAAGCACACTGCGAGAGCTGCCCCATCTGCCAGGCGGCGCTGACCGAGGCCCGCAGGCGCCTCGAGGCCGTTCGCGCCGTCCCCACCGTCGAGGCGTCGGAGCGCCTCATCCAAGACACGTTGCAGAAGATCGACGACTACGAAGCGCCCCGTCGACGCTTCCGAAGGCTGACGCTACGCGTCGGTCTGCCGGCGATGGCGGCGTCGATCGTCATTGTCGCGGGGCTGCATCTGCACTACGCGACCCTGTCGCCGTCGCCCTATGACCTCCAGGTCTTCGGGCAGACGGAGCTGCTGAGTGGCACGCCCGCCTCGGTGCGCGTGCGACTGATGAACCGGGACAGCGCCCAGGCCGTCTCGGACGCGCCGGTGACGATCGAGCTGTTCAGCCGGCGGACGGATCACCGCGTTCAGCTGGCCAGCTTCACGACGGACGCGCAAGGGACCGCCCGGTCGCAATTCCGGCTGCCGGAGTGGCCCGACGGCGACTACGAGCTTCGCATCGTCGCCCGACCGGCCGGCGAGCGCGAGGAGATGGTCAGACCCGTCAAGCTCAAGCGGTCGTGGAAGCTGATGCTCAGCACGGACAAGCCGGTCTACCAGCCCGGCCAGACGATCTTGATGCGTGCCCTCGCCCTGCGCCGGGGCGATCTCAAGCCCGTCGCCGGACAGGCCGTCACGTTCTCGATCACCGATCCGAAGGACAACGTCATCTTCAAGCAAAGCGACGTGACCAGCGCGTACGGGATCACGTCGGCCGAGTGCCCCCTCGCCACCGAGATCATCGAGGGCCCCTACCGGGTGGTGTGCCAGGTGGACCAGACGACGAGCCGAACGACGATCGACGTCAAGAAGTACGTCCTGCCCAAGTTCAAGATCGACGTCGAGCTGGACCGGCCCTTCTATCAACCAGGCCAGACGGTCCGCGGCACGGTCCAGGCCCATTACTTCTTCGGCAAGCCCGTCGCCGACGCGGACGTGGAGGTGAAGCACCGCCGCTGGGGGGCCAAGACGATCGAGACATGGACCGACCGTACCGGCAAGGCCACATTCGAGATCGCCCTGCCCGAGAAACGCGGCGGGTACGGAGAGGGGTACGGCGGCGGGTACGGGGGTGGCTACAGAGGCCGCCGAGGGGACCGGATAGAGGTCAGCGTGACCGATTCGGCCGGTCAATCGCAGCACACGACGGTCTCGGCCATCGTGACGTCCCATCCGCTCCGGGTCGAGGTGATCCCCGAAGGACGGACCCTGGTCCGCGACGTGGCCAACACGATCTACCTGCTGGTCAGCTACGCCGACGGTCGTCCGGCGCGTGTGCGACTGGCGGTGACCCACCTGCAAGAGGAAATCATGACGGACAGCCAGGGCGTCGTGTCGTTCGTGATCACGCCCAAGTCCGACGTGGTCAAACTGACGGTCCGTGCGACGGACGCGAAGGGCCTGATCGGCCGTCGAACGGCCACGCTGCGATGCGGTCACGGGGACCTGGATTTCCTGGTCCAAACGGACCGGGCCGTCTACGACGGGGGCGACACGATGCAGGTCATCGCGCTGGGCGGCGGGACCGAGCCGTTGTTCCTGGACTTCATCAAGGGCGGCCAGACGATCCTGACGGAGTGCGTCCCGATGGCCGATGGTCGCGGCGCGTACGAATTCGACCTGCCCGCCGAGCTGTTCGGCACGGTCGAGCTGTGCGCGTATCGGTTCGCCGAAACGGGGTTGCCGGTCCGCAAGACCCGCGTGATCTACGTTCGCCCCGCCGACGAACTGGCCATCAAGGCCGCGCTGGACAGGACCGAATATCGACCCGACGGGCGGGCCAAGCTGACGATCACGCTGGTCGACCGTCAGGGCCACCCCACGCCGGGGGCGATCAGCCTGGCCGCCGTCGACGAGGCCGTGTTCTCGGTCCTCCAAGACCGGCCGGGCATGGAGCAGACGTTCTTCACGCTCGAGCAGGAGCTGCTCAAGCCGATCTACGCGATCTACCCCTGGTCGCCGGACTTCGACCGCCCCAAGCCGACCGCCGTGCGAAACCGCTTCGAGCAGGCGCTGTTCGCCCGGACGTGGAGGAGCGCCACGTGGAACAGGATGTCGTCCCGCGGCGGGTATGGCGGATACGGGGGCGGTCCTCGGCCGCCCGATGCTGATTTGGATTCGCTGGACCGAGTGGGACGGCGGGGCAAGCCGCTGCCGGACGAGGTCGTGGCCATGTTGAGGGGTCGGGAGCATTCGCTGACGGCCACCTCCTATCCGGAGAAGGTGCAGCGCATTCAGCGGGAGCGCCACCGGGGAGTTGAGCGGGCCCAATATGCGTGGCTCGTGTTGTGCGGGCTCCTCGCGTGCGCTGCGGTCGCCTGGACCTGGTTCTCTCATCGCGATGCCCTCATGGTATTCGCCTGCGTGCTCGCGAGCCTTGTCATCCTCGTGCTCGTGCTCCTGGCGTCGCTGGCCAGGTCCACGACGCTCGTGAAGACAGTGGGTGTGGAGGACAAGGCGGCCCCCACCGGTCGCGAGTTCGCGCGTGGGCCAATGCTCGGGGCCCTGGGCTATGTGGGAGGGGGCGGCTATGGCGGGGGCGGTTACGGCGGCGGATCGACGGACGAGGGGCTGAGCCGGCCGCCCGTCCGCGTCCGCGACTGGTTCCCCGAGACGCTACTGTGGCGGCCGGAGCTGATCACCGATGACAACGGGCGCGTCAGCCTGGACGTCGACCTGGCCGACTCGATCACGACGTGGCGGCTGACGGCCAGTGCCGTCGCCGGCGACGGGCGACTGGGCGCGTCGCAGTCGTCCATCCGCGTGTTCCAGCCGTTCTTCGTCGATCTGAACCTGCCCGTGGCGATGACCCGCGGCGACGAGGTGGCCGTGCCCGTCGTCGTCTACAACTACCTCGACCGGCCCCAGACGGTCGAGCTCGCGCTCGAAGACGCCGCGTGGTTCGAGCGGCTCGACCCGACCGCGAAACGCATCGAACTCAAGCCCGCCGGCGTCCGATCGGTGGCCTACCGACTCCGCGTGACGAAGGTCGGCCAGCACGAGCTGCAGGTGACCGCCCGCGGCGAGGGCGTGGCCGATGCGATCAAGCGGAAGATCGAGGTCGTGCCCGACGGCCAACGCGTCGAACGGGTCTTCAACGGGACGCTGCAGGAACCCGTCCAGATCGCGCTCGCCGTCCCGGCAGACGCCATTGAAGGCAGCGTCAAGGCGATCCTCAAGATCTACCCGTCGAGCTTCAGCCAGCTCGTCGAGGGCCTGGACGGCATCTTCCGGCGGCCGTACGGGTGCTTCGAGCAGACGTCATCGACGACGTATCCCAATATCCTCGCTCTGGACTACCTGCGGCGGATCAAGAAGAACGCGCCGAACGTCGAGGCCAAGGCCCGACAGTACATCCACCTGGGGTATCAGCGGCTGTTGGGGTTCGAGATCGAGGGCGGCGGGTTCGACTGGTTCGGTCGACCTCCGGCCAACCGGACGCTGACGGCCTACGGGCTGATGGAGTTCGATGACATGGCCCGGGTGCACGGCGTTGACCCCGAGCTGATCAAACGGACGCGGATGTGGCTGCTGGAGCAGCAAGACGCCGACGGGTCCTGGGCGCCCGACGGCCAGCGGATGGAAGAGCGTGTCACGAGCGACGGCAAGCTGGCGCGGCTGAGCACGACGGCCTACATCGCCTGGGCGGTCTACGGCGGGTCGTGCGATCGGTCCGACGCGTCGCCCTCGCCGACGCGCCAGTACCTGTTGGAGCACCGGGCCGACGACATCGCCGATCCGTACGTCCTGGCGTTGGTCTGCAACGCGCTGTGCGCGATTACGCCCGACGACCCGACCGTTCAGCCATACGTCGATCGGCTCGAGGGCTTGAAGCGGACCTCGACGGACGGCAGCCAGGCCTGGTGGGAGCGCTCGCCCGACGCGCGGACGGCCTTCTACGGGGGCGGACGGAGCGGCAACATCGAGACGACCGCGCTGGCGACGCTGGCGATGATCCACACCCGCCGCTACGCCGGCACGACCCACGCCGCCCTCGGTTGGTTGGCGGGACAGAAGGACGCGTCGGGGACCTGGCACTCCACACAAGCCACGGTGCTGGCCCTCAAAGCGCTGGTCGAAGGGACGGGCGGGCCGCAGGCGGGGGGCCGCGAGCGACGCGTCGAGATCGCCTGGTCCGACGCCGAGACGCACACGATCGCCCTCCCCGCCGACCAGGGCGAGGTCATGAGGCAGATCGACCTGTCCGACCGCCTCGCGGTCGGCGAGCATGAGCTGACGCTTCGTGACGCGACCGGGGCGCCCACGGGGTATCAGGTGGCGTTTCGTTACCACGTTCCCGGCGAGCCCGCGCAGAAGCCGGCCGAGCCGTTGGCGATCCGGGTCGAATACGACCGGAGCGACCTCCGCGTCGGCGACACGATCAAGGCGACGGCGACGATCACGAACACGATGCCCCGTCCGGCCCCGATGGTGATCCTCGACCTGCCGATCCCCGCCGGTTTCCAGGCAGTGAGCGGCGATTGGGCCAAGCTGGTCGGGTCCGGCACGATCGCCAGGTTTCAGGTCACGCCGCGAAGCGTCATCGTGTACCTCCGTCAGCTCAGCCCCGACAAACCACTGACGCTGAGGTACCGCCTCGAAGCCGCGATGCCCGTCAAGACCAACGTTCCGCCCGCCCGCGCATACGAGTACTACGACCCGGACCGGCAAGGAACCGGGACGTTCACGCGCCTAACGGTGACGCAGCGGATCTGAGTTGCCTGCGAGAGAACTTCAAGAGCCTGGTGAGGCGCGGGTGCCCCACGCCTCGGCGATGGGGCACCCGCGCATTCGCAGAGATCAGCACTAACGGGGGATCGTCAGCTCGTATCGGGTCCCGTTCTTGGCAAGAGCGCCTGGGGGCGGGGGACATTCCAGCACGCCCATGCCGGCCTCGAGCTTGTAGCGGAACGCCTTTCCCGTGATCGGGTCAATGGGAATCGGCACCTCGGTGATGTCTGCCAGCGACGTCGGTAGCTTGCCGTCGTGGTTCGCCGCGTACATGCGAATCGCCTCGATACATCGCAGCGCAGCGATCCCTTGGTCGAGCCTGTTGTAGAGGTAGTATGCCCTCGTAAGGCTCGGCAGCATCGTCGCGGCGATGAGTTCGGCGTCATCATGCTTCAGCTGCTCGGCGGCCTTCTCGGCCCGAGCCAGCCCCTCGTGCGCCTGCCAGTATTCCAACGCGAGCCACTTGAAGTAGTCGTCCTTTGTGATGTGGTAGTGGTCCATCAAGTAGACCAGAATCGCTTGCTTCTCTGGCATGGCCTCGACAGCCTTGGACGCCATGCCCTGGTCCAGGAGGTACTGCTTGGCCTTGGGGTAGACCCGAGCCACCCAATCGGCAAGGAGCTTCTTGTCGGCCTCAGACTGCTTGCGCTCGTGGTCCATCAGAGTCATGGCATCCAGGAAGAGCTGGTCCCACTGTTGGGCGGTGAAGCGGACTTTCCTCGGGTCTCGGCATGCGGGCGAAGAGAACAGGAGCCACGCCCGCTCACCCGCGAGGGCCTTGCGGATGTCAACGAAGGGCCTGGGCAAGTTCGTCAGCGCCCAGTACAGGTTCGGGCAGTCTGGACGCCCGATCAGTGTCTCGACTTGTGCCTTCATCACGTCGCCGATCGCGATTCCCACGAGCCCGGAGATCAGGAGGGGGGACTCGCCGGTGTGCCGCGCCATGGCAAAGCCCATCTGCAGGTCGCGGAGGGCTTCGTCGCAGCGACCTTCTGCGGTATTCAGGCGGGCACGGAGGGCCAGCGCCCTTGCCAGGGCACGTTGCCGGGCGAGGCCGGGAAGCAGCAGGCTGAACCCTTCGCTGCGAATGGGGTACTCCCAGTCACACACCTCCCGAAATGCACCCAGTTCGGCCTCGCGGAGCGCATCTCGGTATCCCCCCAGTACCTGCCGGGCCTTCTCGCGAGGAAGATCCTCGAGCGGGAGCTGCGCCCAGGAACGGAACTGTTCCTTTGAAAGCTCCTTGGAGTCGTCAGGGATCAGAAGGCTAGCAGTGAAGTAACGGGGGGCCGCATTTCCGGGCACTTGGTCCACGAAATCCGGCAGGAGCAAGTACTTCAACGCGGGTCGCGGCTCTGCCGCGGGATGGATCGTCACTTGGACCACACGAGGACCCGCCGCCGGCTTCGAATCGCTCTGCTGGCCCACCAGCGGTGTGGAAATCACACAAACAACGGCACTGCACAGCGTCGTGCGTTTCACAGTAGCTCTCCTAGCTCTTCTGTGGCCCGAGCACCCCGATAGGCGCGCCAATACGGCGTCTGCTTTGGCGTGCCCCCGGACGGCTCGAGCGATTCCGGTGTCTTACGTGACCCGCCGGCACGAGCGTAGAACGCCGACAGGGCATCGAGCCCCCGTGCCAGGACCTCGTTGCGCAACTCGAGGTAGCTTCCCTCGACCTGCGAGAGATCAGACGCTCGTCGAGGCGAGTCCGCGCTCGCCCAGTGCTCGCCCGGCAAGCCGGGAACCTCCTTGGTCACGTACACGATACGTTCAACCTGTCGGGGTGCCGGCAGTCCGATAACCGACAGCCCCAGCGCGAAGGCCAGTGCGGCGGTCGCGCCCTGCCACACGTACCCTCGTCGCCTCGCCGACGCCCGGCCGGCCTGGAACATCATTCGATCGCGATCAATGCCGGCCGCCGCGGGCACCAGACCTCCCAGGGCCGATGCCAGCTCTTGCTCTGCCGGCGTTAGGGTCTGTTCGTCTTGCATGACAACTCCAGCCTTTCTCGGATCGCCGCAAGACCGACCTTGTACCGGCTGAATAACGTCGAAACCGGCACGCCGACGATCTCGGCGATCTCTTGAAGCGTCATTTCGCACCAGAGCCGAAGCACGATGACCTCACGCTGCTCATCCGACAGCGACGTCAACGCGTCCTGGACGGCAGCCACGTCGACCAGATCGTCCGGTCGATGCTCGAACCAGCCCGGTTGAGCAGCTGCCGCATGACGTTCCCGACGCGCCCGCCGTCTCCGCGAACGGAGCCGGCCGATCGCGGCGTTTCTGACCGACCGAAACAGCCAGGCCTTGACGTTCGCGGGCGACGCGCGTTGCGACGCCAGCCGGACGAACACGTCCTGCACCACGTCCTCGGCCGACCCGACGGGCAACCACTGCCGGGCGTACAGCACCAACCCCGGCCCGTAGGCGTCAAACCAGCGACTCAGTTGGTTTGGCTCGATCTGGCCCATGTCTCCCTGTATGCTACCTTCTAGACGCCGCCGAAGGGGCGATTTGCGAACCCGATCGAGAACGATCTCCGGCGTCCGTCCCGCCGTCTTCGCTGACCGGGAGGCCCAATCGTGAAATTCATCCGCACGGCGTGGGACGTGGTCAAGGCGCACCGCCGCGCCTACATCGTCTTCAACCTGCTCTACTACGGACTGACCGTCAGCGCGATGATCGTCGTGGTGTTCTGTCCGTCCGTGCAGGCGTCGCTGACGGAGGCCGTCGAGAAGGCCTTTACCGAGGGGCCGCTGTCCTCGGTCGGTGACGCTTATGGGGGCGGCAAGATCGTCATGGCCATGGTGCTCACGTTCGTGGTGAATCTCTTGCTGGGCAGTCTGCTGAGTATCACAGTGCCCTCACTGGTAATCCCATTCAGCGGACTTCTGATCGGAGTGTATCGCGCCGTGCTGTGGGGCTTGATCCTGTCGCCGACGTCCCCGGAGATGAGGGCCACGCTCATCCCGCACGGGCTCACGCTCATCATCGAGGGGCAGGCTTACATCCTGGTCATGTTGGGGGCCTACATCCAGGGCAGGGCCTTCTTGTCTCCCCAGACCGTCGGGCTGACGGGGCACTGGCGGGGTTATGCCGCTGGCGTGAAACGGTCGATCCGTCTGTACGCGCTGGTCATCCCCATGCTCGCCGTCGCCGCCATCTACGAAGCCCTCGAGGTGATCCTGATCATCCCCAAGTTGGTCCCGAAGTAGGGCTGGGGGGCTAGGCCGTTGTTTCCCGTTCCGGCTCGGGCAGGTGCTTGTACCACGTCCAATAGAGCACGACGCCCGTGACGGCGGCGAGCGCCAACCAAACGGCGGTCGCCGTCCAGCGGCGGAGCATCAGGAAGATGGGGAAGAAGTACAACCCGAGGACGCACGCCACGCCCAAAACCGTGTTGACCAGGTCGCGGCTGAAAGGCTCGCGCCGGAAACCGGGGTCGTCGGCCGCGACGTCGCGGGCGACCGGTCCCCACAAACCGCCGGGCTGGACCGTCTTGTAGAAGTGCTTCAGCGTATCGCGGTCGGTGGGCGCGGTGAGTAGCGTGGCGGCCACCGAGACGACCAGGCCGATGGCCGTCAGGATTGGGAAATACACGTACAGCGGCACACCCGTAAACCACCGCGCCTGGATCAGGGCCGCAACGATCCCCGACAGCGTCCCGACCGTGAACCCCCACCCGTTGAACCGCCACCAGTACCACCGCAGGACGCAAGGGATCATCACAGCTGCCCCGAGCGCCAACATGATCCACTGGAACATCTCGGCAATGGTCTCCGTGCCAAAGCCGACGGCCACCCCCACGACGACCAGCAGGGCAGAGGCGAGGTAGCCGGCGTAGACGAGCTCGCGCGGACCGGCGTCGCGACGGACGTAGCGCTGATACAGATCCCGAACGACGTAGGCGGCCCCCGCGTTCACGGTGGAATCGAACGTCGACATGAAGGCAGCCAGCAGCGCCGCCAGGATGAACCCGCGAAGCCCGACGGGCAGGTACTCGCGGAGAACGAGGGGCAGGACCTGCTCGGGGTCGTGCTGCCCGCCGAGTCCGGCAATGGCCAGGACGACGATCGACGCGACCATCGGCCAACGCAGCGTGTGGATCGCGCCCCACAGCGCGCCGACCTTGCAGGCGTCTCGGCTGTCCCGGGCGGCGAGGAACCGCTGGAAGTCGTACATCTGCGGCGGGCCGCCGAACTCCTGAACCAGCCCCTTCATTACCCACACCAGCACCAGCAGGCCGAACATCTCGTAGCCTTCGACGTCCATCCGCCACGGCGGCGCGAGGCTGCCCCAGTCCGTCCGGGCGAGCGTCTGGACCGCGTCTGAACCGCTCGCCTTGATGAACGCGAAGACGGTCAAGACGATCACGCCGAGCCCGAGCACGATGGTCTGGACGAAATCGGTCAGCACCACGCTGACGAAGCCGCCGAGGATGACGTAGATCGCCGTGACGCCGAGGATGACCAGGGCGCACGTGTTGCGAGGGGACGGCAGCACATTGGCAGCGCGGTCGCCAAGAAGGGGACGGATGATCGACGCCAAGGTGTCCCTCAGTTCCGGCAGGTAGGCCTCGCCGAACTTGCCGATCCCCACGCACCCGTACGCCAGGAACGCCACGACCGTCACGACGGCAAGCAACGCGTAGGACGCCCGGGCGCACTCGCTCGCGGCGCCCCGCCCGAACCGGGTCTGCATCCACTCCGCCCCCGTCAGGACGTTCGACCGGCGGATCCACTTGCCCATGAACGTCATGAAGAAGGCCGCGTACGTGAACCCCCAGATCCACTGCTCCCACATGCCCTTCACGCCGTAGAGCATGAACAAAGAGACGATCCACATCGTGCCCGTGATGTCGAAGTAGGACGAGCTGCCCGACGCGCCGAGCACCCACCATGGAGTTCGGCGGCCGCCCAGGAAGTAGGCGTCGATGTTGCGCGATGCGATCTTGCGGACAATCAAGCCCAGCGCGATCACGCCCAGCAGGTAGACGACGATGATCGCCTGATCGACAAGGGGAAGCTGCAAGACCGTTTTCTCCCGACGGAGCTCGGTACCGACCGCGCCGGCCCACGGCGATGAGAGGTATAGGAGACGGCCCCGTCAAATGCAAGCGGCCCGGCGGCGCCATTGCCGGCGGATTGGCGGCGCGTTCCCCGTCGGGTGGACACAGCCGGTGGGCGGCCGGTAGCATGACCCGCGGTGGTCGGGTATCGGGAGGTCATCATGAAAGGCGCGATCGCTGCAGTGCTGATCCTGCTGTCGCTGACGTGTATCGTCTGGGGCGTCATTGAGGTGGCGGCGAACCGGACCGCTCTGTGGAGCGGCGCGAGCCTGAGCCACTACCTCTTTCACTTCGTTACCATGTTCGTCGCCCTGGCGCTGCTCGCCCGGAAGCCGAAACCACAGAGCGCTAACGAAGGGGACGCCTAATTGGGCTGGTGGATCGCAACCATCGTCGTATGGCTGGTGTCGGCCATCTGCATCATCGCAACGATGGTGGAGGTGGCCATCGGCAAAAGCCGGCCCTTCAAGCCAGAGAACCTCGGCGGGATCGCCTTCCACGGTGCGACGGCAATCCTGGCGCTCTGGTTGCTGACGAAGGCGTTGGGGTGAGCGACGGAGGATGTCCGTCTCCGTAGGATCGGTCCTACGCCGGGTCCGCGCGTCAAACCGTCTATGAGGAGGCGATCTCGATGATCCGAGCAAAGCCCGTTCTGATCTTCATCGGCGCTCTGGTGATGACACAAGCCGCGTCGACTGTCGCGCAGGAGGTGCCCAAGACCATGCGCGCCATCATCGAGAAGACCCAATCGTTCGGCCTGAAGGCCTATCCGATCAGCTTCTGGAGCTACACGAATCTCGGGGAACACGGCAAGTACATGAATGAGGCGGAGGTCGAGGAGTGGGCCAACGCCGGCTTCACCGTGCCGCAATCCCCGCGTTGCGACCCGAAGGATCCCCAGCAGAAGGCGCACATGCTCAAGCTGCTCGACTGGGCCCACAAGCGGGGGATGAAGCTGATCCTCTGCGACCCGCGGGGATACGCCAAGAGGGGGCCGGGCGGCGCAGGGGGCTTGATCCCATCCGACTACGCCGATGGGATCAAGGCGGCGGTCAGGGACTTCGGCAGCCATCCGGCCACGTTCGGGTTCCACGTCGGCGACGAGCCAGACGCCGACTTCAAGCTGGCGTTCTTCGAGTGCTACCGCGTGCAGAAGCAGATCGCGCCGAAGTTGCACCCGTTCGCCAATCTGTTGCCCTGGTACCCCGGCGCCCCGAAACGGGCCGGCGCGGACACCTGGGCCAACTACCTCGACGAGTTCGTACAGAAGAGCCACGCGGATCTGATCAGCTACGACCACTACGTCCAGATGAACCCGGGGCAAGCGGGCTGGCATGGCTACTTCGAGAACCTGAGGCTGTACCGCGAGGCGTCGCTCCGCAACGGCGTGCCGTTCTGGAACACCATCCTGTCCGTCGGGCACTTCCGCTATCGCTGCCCGAACTACGACGAGATCCGATGGCAGTTCAACACGACCGTGGCGTCCGGCGCGAACGGCGTGCTGTGGTTCTTCTACTACATGCGCCAGCCGCACGCGAACTACCGGCTGTCACCCGTCGACGAGCATTGGTACCGCACGCAGACCTACGACGATATCCGACGCGTGCAGAAGAGCTTCCACCGCCACTACGGCGACCGGTTCGCCCGACTGGTCTCGACGCGGGTCACGTTCCTCCCCAAGCCCTACGGCAAGGGCCAGACCTTCACGCCCAACGGCCTGGTCTCGCGAATCTCGCCCGACCGAAAGGACCACCCGATCCTGCTGGGAGAGTTCACGGACATCCAGGCCCGACGCTACGTGATGGTCGTAAACAACAGCATGACAGAGAACGTCAACGTCGGTCTGACGTTCCCCGGTGACGACGTCAAGGTCTTCTCGTGGGATTGGTCAGGACGGGAACGCGAGGGCGCCGCCTATTGTTCTGCGGGACAGACGCGTGACAAGCGCGGCCTGACGATCCGCCATTGGCTGGCCCCCGGGCAAGAAGCCGTCTACCGGGTCCAGTCGGCCCGCGCCGCGAAGGAGCCGCTGGGCGGCTAGCGCTATCCTCGGTCAGTGAGTTCCCCGCGGCCGAAACGCCGAAGACTGTGTGTCCATCGCTGCCTTGAGAGAATCACATGACGAAGCGTTCCATCCCGCAGAACCTGCTGTACTTCTACAACGATCCGCAATGCGTGTTCATGTCCATCTCTGACTGCCCCAAAGCCTCTCTGGACGCCGTGCTCGACCAGAAGAATGAGAGCAACACCTTCTTCGCCAGTCGGTTCAGCAGGGAAGAGCGGGAGCGTTACCTGCAACACAGAGCAGTCATCGAGGAACGGCTCTTCGCGGACTTCATTGCCAAGGGAGGCAAGCCCAAGAGACGCACTCCGTACTACGCCTACTTGTCGTATCAAACCTACGCCGAGATGCAGCCCAGCCTGGTCGGCACGCCGTTTGCCGACTCGATGTGCCTCGAGATGCCGCTACGCGAGTTTCCGTCCGACATCATCAGCTTCACGTACGAAGACAGCGCCCTGTCCTACGGGTTGGTGTTTCACCCCCAGGGACTCGAAGAGTGGGCCAGGCGCCTTCCCGCAAAGCCGTGTCACGGTGTCCTCTACCGGCTCGAGGATCTCGAGGAAGCCATCGCGCAACATGGGTTCCCCGCGAACTGCTACGAAGCCCAGATCTGGGACGATGAACCCGTGGAGAAGTACCGGCGCCAGATCGCAGGAAGCGAACAATCACCGCGATGAGGCCACGGAGGCCTCGGTGCATGCCGGCCCGATACTGATGCAGGCAGCCCAGCGCGGGCTCACCTCACCCCCGTCAGCTTGAACACGTGAGCGTGACGCGACGGCACCTCATCTACGGAAAGCGGAGGCACGTCGATGTGCAGCTTGCCGTCGGCCGGACGGCACGTCAGCGGCTTGTCGTAGCCCAGCAAGCAGGCGGATACGCGGCCGGCTTCGCCTCCCAGTGGTTTGGGCGCGCTCAAGACCAGTTGCCGGCCCGGCCAGCCCAGACAGATCGCGTAGACGGCTCCCGCCTTGGTCGTGTACCGGACCGACTTGCCCTCGCCCTGCTGCCGCCAACTCCGCGTGCCGTAGAGGGCCTCGCCGTTGACCTTCAGCCATTCGCCCATGTCGATCAGCCGCTGCTGCATGATCACCGGGATCCGCCCGTCGCCCGTCGGGCCGATGTCCAACAGCAGGTTGCCGCCCTTGCTGACCGTTTCGATCAGCATGTTCAGCAGCTCGGTGCTGGTCCTGTAGTTGAACACGTCCTCGTTGCGGTTGTAGCCGTACGACCGGCCCATGCCCCGGCTCTCTTCCCATTTCCTGTCCGCGGCCAGCTTCTTGCCGCCGCCGACGTGGCCGTACTCGCTCGTGAAGTACCCGCCGTGCGAGCTCCGCGTCTCCTTGCCCCACCGGTCGTTCACGACGACGTCGTCCTTGCAGGGCGACTCGTTGAACAGCCACGCCAGGAATTCGCAGCTCCGCCACAGCGCGCTGGGGTGGTCCCACTCGCCGTCCGAGAAGATCAGCGACGGCTTGTACCGCTTCACCAGGTCCTTGAGCTGCGGGAGCATGTGCTCGGCCACGTAACGCTTCGGATCCGAGCGGTAGATCGGGTGGTACCACTCATACAGCGAATAGTAGAACCCCATCTTGAGCCCGCGCTTGCGCACGGATTCGGTCAGCTCGCCCGCCAGGTCGCGGTGCGGGCCGATATCGACGCTGTTCCAGTTCCAGCTCTCCGCGCTGGGCCACAGGCAGAACCCATCGTGGTGCTTGCTGGTCAGCACGACGTACCGCGCGCCGGACTTGGCGAAGACGTCGGCCCACTGGTCCGGATCGTACATCTCGGCCTTGAAGAGCGGCGCGAAGTCCTGGTACTTGAACTTCTCGCCGTACGTCTTTGCGTGGAACTTCCAGGTCTCGCCCTTCTTGTTGCTCATGTCACGCCAGTACCATTCCGAGTAGCGGGTTTTCGGCCCCCAGGCCGGCACGGCGTACACGCCCCAGTGGATGAAGATGCCGAACTTCGCCTCGTCGAACCACGCCGGGATCGGTCGGCTGTCCACCGATGCCCAGTTCGGCTGGTAGACCTTCTGTTCCGCGGGCAACGCTGACGTCAACGCCAGAATCGCCAGACACCCAAGCAGCATTGAACGTTTCATCGTCCTCATCCTTACTTGTTGACCCGACCGTCGTCAGCGCCTGCATGGCTCCGACGCACGGCGACCGTCGCAACGCCCACTACCCTACCCACCAGACGCCGTTCGAGACGATCTGCTTGTTGTTTTCGCCTCGCGTGCCGGCGGTGTAGATGACCCCCGGCACGTCCACCCGGTTGTGGCCCGTGGGCCGTTCCACGTTGGGCAGCCAGTGTGCACAAGATGGATTCGGCTTCGAGACCATCTTCGCGGAGAAGCTCCTCCCGCCATCGGACGACTCGAGCCACACCACCTCGTTCCGCGGGCTGCCCCAGCCACCGCACTTTTCGCCATCGAGCACTTTGAGCTCCGTCGCCGTCAGGGCGACGAAGATCCGATCGTCAGCGCCGAACGTGATCCCGCCCGGCATCGCCCCACACCAGCCAGGCAGGTCCTTGCTGATGTATCGCAGCAGCGGGTGCCGCCGCCATTGGCCGGACTTGCCAGGCGTTGCGATCCAGGCCTCGGGCTTCGGCAACGACGTTTCGCTGAACAGCACGTGCGGCCTGCCCGCCGCGTCCACGGCGATCGAGCCGCACCGGTGGGCCCGCTTCCCGTCGGGCCGGTCTTGGGCAATGACGCTGATCGTACTGGACGTGGCGGGCAGTTCAATCCGCTTGCCGTCGGTCCGCTCCCAGCACTTGCCGGAATCTAAGCTGCGCATGTACCCGAGGGTGTGTGCCCGCCCGGGCTTGCCGCCGTACATCCGCGTCGACAGGTGCAGTGTGCGGTGATCGGGCCCCCACGCCAGCGCTTCCTGGAAATGAGCGTAGCCGCCCACATCGGCGCGAAGGATGGTCGTCGGGCCCTGCCAGCCCCCGTTGGGTTTCTTGGTGTAGAGGTTCACCACCCAAGGATGATTGCCCTTGTCGCTCTCGCGGCAGGTCAGGTACAACGTGTCATCTGGACCGACAACCAGCGTCGGATACGTACATCGCGTACCGAACTTCGTCTCGGAGTCCCAAGCCGACGCGTCGTTCGGATGGCTCGATCGCCGGTATCGAAACGGGTGGTGGTGCGGATAGTAGACGATGTGCAGGTGTCCCTTGCTGTCCACCGTCAACGCCGGTCCGCCGTGGTTGTCGTACGCCTCGCCTACCGTATACGTCGATGACCACGTGCCCGTCGCGCGGTCGAGCGTGCGGACGCGAACGCGGAACCCCTCTTTGACGGAATCCAGCCACACCACGTGCGTCTTGCCGCCGACCGTCACGATCTTGTTCGTCTCGGCGTACCCGGTCGCCCGACCGCAGCCGTTGCTGGACAGCAAGAACGGCTCGCGCGGTCTCGCCGCCGCGGCGGATCCCTTGAGCGCCCCGAACCCCATGGCCGTCGTCCCCGCGGCGACACCCTTCAGGAAGTCACGTCGTCTCATCATCACTGCCCCTGCTTCGGGTCTCCCGGCTGGACCCACGCCTCGTTGAAGCGGGCGTACTTGATCGACTGCCCTTCACGAACGCTGTAACTGTACGTCGCGTGCAGCATGCCCGCAGGGCCCTGGATCATCGACGGATAGGAGAACGACCCCTTCCGACGCGGCACGAGCTCCAGATGCCGCGTCCACTGCCACGTCTCGCCCTCGTCGGTCGAGATCGAGACGGCCAGACTGTGGCGTCCTTCCACGGTGTCGTTGTAGATCAACGCCCAATGCCCGTTGGCCAGCTTGATCACCTCCAGCCCCGATCCCGGATTGGGCAGTTGCATGGACCGCACCGGCCCCCAGGTCAGCCCCTCGTCCTTCGACTCGCTGATGCGGATCCGCTTGGTCAGGCCGTTCTCCCGCATCATCGCCACCAGGCTGCCGTCCTTCCGCTGCACGACGCTCGGCTGGATGTTGCCCCACCCGATCAGGGGGGTGCTGATCTGCCACGTCTCGCCTTCGTCGGCGGTGACGGCCATGATCGAGATCGAGAACGTGTCACAGTACAACGGCAAGATCCACTTGCCGCTGGCCAACCGCGTCGGGTGTGCACGCGGCATCCACCCCAAACGGTGGTAGATCTTCTGGGGGATCCTTTCGAGGGTCTCCTTGTACCACTTGCCCAAGGCCTTGCGAACGAATTCCGGGATCCGCTCGATGGACGCGTTCAGGTGCTTGTCCAGGTCCTTCGGTGTGATGTGCAGAACGTCCTGCCAGTCCCACCGCGGCGGCCGGTCCGCCGACGTCCAGTCCGACGAGATTCGGTACTTCAGCAACGCCGTCTCCCAGTGGTTGTCCAGGACCGTCGGCCAGAACAGCCACAGCCGCTTCTTGGCGTCCACGTACATCGCCGGGTTGCAGTCCGGGTAGTCGGGCGTGTCGGCCATGACGAACATCGGACACCACCCCGGCTTGCCCGGCTGTTTGCGGGCACCCTGGATCACGACGTCATCGGCCGACCGCTCCCCCGACCCGCGATACCAGCACACCAGCAGCGACCCGTCCGGGCATCGCACCACACACGACGAATGGTTGTGCCGACGCTCCAGCGGGAAGATCAGTTCCGATTCGTAGACCGGCTTGGGGTCGGCTGCCCACAACCCTCGGGCCGATACCGCAACGATCACGAACAACGTTGACAGCAGCCGCTTAGACGTGGCTGCGGTTGTCGCCCTTCTCGCATTCCACATCGGTACCTCGCTTTCGTCTGGCATCCCCAACACCTGCCCTGGATACTACGGTGATACTGCAGGCCTGGGCAAGCTGATCTTTCCCCGCAGCAGCAGATCCGGATGGTGCCCGTACGGTTCGCCGCCCACCACCCCGCCGCCGGTCTCCCCGCCGATCAGGAACACCTCACCTCCGCGAACGACCGCCATCGGCAGGTTGTTGTTGATCGGTAGCGAGTCGGCCCGGCCAAACAGGTCGGTCCGGGTGTCGTAGACGAACACGTCGTTGTGATACGCGCCCTTGCCCTCGAACCGACCGGCCACGCCGTACTTGGGACGGACCGTGCTGTCCGGATTGGCCACGTGCGCGTATTGGTGTCCGCCGATCAGGAGGATGTACCGATCCTTGTAGGCGATCGCGCCGCTGGGAAAGTTGCCGCTCGAGACCGGCAGGTCCCGGATCCGCGCCCATTTCCGTGCGGCCGGATCGTAGACCCAGTTGTCGACGACCGTGCAGTAGCCGTACTTCCGCCCGCCGATCGACAGATCCCCCGTCGCCCCGCCGATGACGTAGACCTTGCCGCCGACGGCCGCCATCGCGGCCACCCATCGCGGCGTGCCGGGGCAATCGGGCAGCCGCTTCCATCCCATGTCGAGGTCGTTCGTATCGATGACCAGCAGATGCGCGCCCAGTCGCTTGTTCTTCCCGGCTCGATCGGTCTGCGTGTGGAACTGCTTGGCGTCGTAGTCCGCGCCCCCGCAGACGTAGATCCTCGACCCGATCGCACAGATGCCGCTCGAACAGATCGGCCATGGCAGCGGCGGCAACGGCGACCACCGCCACGTCCCGCCCCGCATCGACAGGCGATACCCATCTGCGTAGCAGTACGGTGGCGAGTAGCTGAAGCCCCCCCAGCAGTACAGCACGTCGTCGACGACGATGGCGAAGTTCTCCTGTCGGGCCGCCCCGGGGAACGCCGGCAGTGTCTTCCACCCGGCCCGTTCGTCGGACAGATCGAGTCCCCACACCTTCTTGAGAAAACCGCGCGGGTAGCGACCGGGCTTGGTGGCCAGCTTCTTGCCGCTGCAGAAACCGCACGCCGTCACCAACGTTGTGTCCACGATGCCCCCGTCGCTGTCCTGGAACCCTTGCGGGAGATTGGGTCCCCGCGTCCATGCGATGCTGAGCATGGGCTTGAGGGAGCCTTGTGGCCGGAGAGACAGCAGTTGATCGTCCGAGTCACCGTCCGGACCGCGCTCGGATCCCAAACACACCGCGACGCCGAGTGCAACGAGCCGCAACGGGCACATTGTCCTGGGGTCTCCCAACCTGGCCCGGCAGCGCCCCGCATGTCCGGGCCGCTGCGAAGCGGATCACCTGCGTCAAGCTGCTACGATTCTGACGGCACGGGCCGGCGTCCGCAACGCTGCTGGTAGTAGGGCGACCGGCGAAGCAAGTACCCCCGAGCCAGGGGCCGGACGAGTCGCAGGAGGGGGCGGTGCCAGGCCACTTGCCTTCGGACCTCCCGATAGTAGTCCTCGAGCGTGTGCCTTTGATACCCGAGCGCTTTCGTGTCGTCGGTGGTCATGAATCCGCAGTGATACCCGTCCGTCGCGAACGCCTCTGGCGGCAACAGGCCCCTGCCCAGACCGAAGATCTCCATCATCTCGTCCACGTGCTGGCCGTAGGTCGTCCGGCAGGCGGGCCCGCCCGCGATGTGCATGATCTTACCCCACACGAAGTCGGCCTCTGCCGCGTTGGCGAACGCCAGACCCACGTCCCTCGTGTGGCAGATCTCGATCGACGTGGCCAGCGGCATCTCGAACATGATGGGGTCCATCTTCAGGTTCGTCGTCGAGGGGATGTAGGTCAGACGAAAGACCGACCACGTCAGCTCGGAGCCCTGGATCAGACCCTCGCACGCCAGCTTCTGCTTGGCGTAACCGTCCTCCGGGTTCGGGTCGGGCGGATCGCCGGGCCGGATCATGGGCGTGTCGAGCCGATTCCCGTAGACGGCCACCGACGACGCGTAGACGAGCCGCGGGCTCTGCGGCTGAGCCTCCATGACCTTGATAAGGTTCGACGTGCCCTCGACGTTGACGGACCTGGCGAGCTCAGGCTCGCGGTCCGCCAGTGGGGGAATGATGGCCGCGACGTGAAGGACGGTCTGGCAATCGGCGACGGCTCGAGCCAACACCTCCCGGTCGCGCAGATCGCCCCAGACAACGTCAATCTTCCCTCGATAGGGTCTGGCAGCCCGTCGGTTGGCCGGCGTGTCCAGATCGAGCGCCCTGACGTCGTGCCCTTTGCGAACCAGCTCGTCAAGGGTGCTCAGGCCGACGTTGCCGAACGCACCGGTGAGCAGGACTCTCATCGGAACCGCCCAATCTCCGACCAACGGAATCTTGGTACGAGTCGCCGTGATGCACGCATCGCCGGCGGATAAGAAGGCGTCACGGGGCCGTCGCGCCTGCGGGCGACGCCTTCAAGCGCGACGCCCCACGGACGGCGGCGTCGACGAGGGTCTGCGCGAGCGTCGGACCGTAGAAGCTGACGCTCGACTCGTAGCCGCCTTTGGCGTACTCGTCGGCGGACAGGATGTAGCTGATCCATTCGTCGGCCAGGCCGCCGATGATCGGATGCTTGGCCCCCGCCCGCTGGCCGACCTCCTTCTTGATGTCCATGCCCAGCCCGGCCGCCATCTCCCCCGGGATGCCGACGACCAACAGATCCCCCACCCGCAGGTAACCGATCGCCGTGAGCCGCGGTACCAGCACGGCCAGGACCGTCTGCATGAGTTCGGGACTCAGCCCGTACTCATCGCCGCCTGTCTTCATGAAGTCTGGGTGGTACGCCGCCTTGGGCAGCTTGACCCGCTCCTGGCCGTAGTCCAAACGTGACCCACGGGCTGTCTTGGTCTTCTCCCACGCACGCCACACGACCAGCGCCAGCTCGCGACCGTAGCGCTCGGCCTTCTCCCAGTTGCTTTCGCCCGAGTCGGACCTGGCCACTGCCGACTGATCGCCCTCCGCCCCGTTGCAGTACATCACCGTGACCCCACCACCAATCAGCGCCTCCAGCGTCCGCTGCAGATGCCCCGGCCAACCGCCCGAGAACATCATATCGGGATGATCCATGAACGTCGGATGGGCGGTCCAGTTGACCAGCACGGCGAGCGGCTTGCCGTCCGCTTTGTCGACCCGGGTGATCGTCAGCTCGTCGTCGGTGAGCGTGTTGCCCTTGCGACGATTGCGATTCCACCCCTTCAGCCGGATGCTGTCCGTACCCACCTTCACGGGCTCGAGCTTGGCGGCCGCTTGCGTGATGACCTTGGCCAGATTGGCCACCGTCAGCTCGTACAGCTCCTTGTGGAACAGGCCGATCTGCGGAATCTTCAGGACGTTCTTCGGGTTCAGCGCGCTCATGTCGATGCTGGTGTGCGAGTGGCTGGGCAAGAGCATGACCTGTTCCTTGCCCCAGCCGTCCTCGGCCAGCGCCTTGAGCACCGCCGGCTTGAACGCCGGTGGAAGCCCCAGCACGTCTGCCGTCACCAGCGCGAACCGCTTGTCCCCGTCCGACAGCACCATCGCCTTGCCGAAGATCCGATCGTGCACGCCGGTCGCGGGCTTGTTCATCCGCGCGCCATAGCCGCCGAGCGACGCCTTCATGCTCATCGGCGGGGTCAGGTCCACCCTCGCCACGCCCGCCGTCAGCTCCGCGCCGGGCACTCGGCTCACGCCACCCACTACGAACGCCGCCGCCATCATCGCAGTCCTTGTTCGCTTCAAGGCTCCGACCTCCTCGGAAAGGCCCGCACACGCCTGTCCGTCCCGTCGCTGCCTACCCGTCCCAACCCCCCGCCGCCCGCAGGCGCTTGACTTCGTCCAACGCGCTCGCCTTCAGCGAAACGTAGTCGGTCTTGTTGATGCGGTTCAACGGCAGCTGGCCGGGCTCCAGGATGATGTAGTGGGACGGCCGCATGTAGCTCGCAATACCCTTGGCATGGGCAATCAGCTCTACCACCGTCACTTGGGTGCCGGGCTTCGGCTCGACGAACAGCACCACACCCTCGCTGAACACGTCGTGCGGGGCACTCACCGCGCCACACGCCGCCACCGAATCCGTCAGCTGCGCGAAATGATCTTCGACCTGCGCGGGGTGCACCTGATAGCCCTTCGGCTTCATCACCAGCTTCGACCGACCGGAGAAGTGCAGCCCCCGCTCGCTCCTGTACCCCAGGTCCCCGGTGTAGCAGATGCCTTCCTTGGAGACCGTCTTGCGATACGCCTCCTCGTTGTTGACGTAGCCGATGAAGACCTGCGGCCCGCTGAAGCAGATCTCGCCGACCTCGCCGTCGGGCAGTTCCTCGCCGGCCGTGCCGTCCGGCCTCATCGGCTTGCGGATCGAAAGCGGCGTGATCGGCATGTCGAAACCGACCGTGCCTTCCAGCTCAGTGACCGGGACGTCCAGCGGCGTGTAGGTGACCAGCCCCGCCATCTCGGTCAGGCCCAGCGCCGTCATCGACCTTGGCGCCATCTTCGATAGGTTCTGCAGGAACTGCTGGTTGGCCTGTTGCCCGCTGTAGATGACGACGTCCAGCGACGACAGGTCGTAGTTTGTGTAGTTCGGCAGCCGCCACTGCATGCTGAACATCGCGGGGATCTGGCCGAGGATCCAGACTTGGTGATCCTGAACTGCCCGGAGCGACCCCTCCGCGTCGAACATGTGCAGCACCACGGCCGTCCCGCCGCAGAAGAACGTCGTCATCAGCTGCTCTGCCTGGCAGCCGACGTGCGAGGGTGGCAGGTTCACGAGCATCCGACGGCCCGGCAGCACGTCCAACCCCGCGCCCAGGCACAGGTTCTGCGAGGTGATGTTGCGGTGCGACAGCAGGGCCGGCTTGGGCAGTCCCGTCGAACCCGTCGTGTAGATCACCTGCGCGCCATCCGTCTCGACCACACTGGCCGTCAACGCCTGGTAGCGCTCCCAGTTCCCCGACCCCGTCGGGTCGGGCGGACGATCCCCGATCTGCTCAAACAGCGCCGTGCCCGAGACCGCCCCGTCGATCATCTCGGCGGGCGGTGAGAACTGGATGAAGTGCGCCACGTATGGGCACTGGGCCTGTACCTCCCTGCCCAGCTCGGTGAAGTCAGCGAACGGCGTCTTGCCCGGAAACGCGTAACCCTTGGGCTCGACCAGCCCCAGCGACCGGATCACCTCGGGCGTCTTGAGCCGGACGTCCAGCGGTGCATGGATCACGCCGATCTTGAAGCAGGCGTACTCCAGGAAGATATGCTCGGCCAGCAGCGGCAGCGAGGTGGCCAGGAAGTCGCCCTTCTCGAACCCCAGCTCGACGAGCTCCAACGCCACGCGCGTGGCGATCCGATCGAATTGCCCGTAGGTGTAGGACCGCCCGGTGTCGACCTCGATGATAGCCACATCGTCGGGCTTCTCGCGCGCCCACTTCTCGACGACGCCGTGCACCAGATGCCGGTCGTGGAAGTCCCGTTCGTAGTGACCCAGCGTGTACTGCGGCACGCCGTTCAACTGCGCCACGTCCGCCATTCGCAGAACTCCCCTCGGCCGGCTCGCAGGGCCCGCCCCTCCCAGCCGAATGCGCCGAAAACGGTGAAGATAGCACAACCCCCCTGCGGATGCCAACTGGGGGCGGGCACGCTGGTTCGGTCCCTCGTGCCTCTCTGACTTTTCGCTTTGCAGATTCGTGGTCACGCCTTAGGCTGATGATGCTCCAGGTCGTCGGGGAGGAAGATTCACAACGGTGGGAGGAAAGCGTTCCGGGCCCAAAGCGAGGAACCAAGAACAAGCGCCAGGCGGTCTCCATCGGGTGCCTGTTCCCCCGACTGCCTTCCAGGTTGGTGCTGAGCGATGAATCCCTCGGGGCGACAGCCCCCGGCAACTCGAACACGGACGCAAGGTGGACGCTGGGAGAGGGTCTCGCGGACAGGCGTAGCCCAGGAAGCCTGATGGTCCAGCCGAGGCCGAACCTGTACTGCGACGAATTGCAGAACGGCTTGTGGCGTCCGATGTCGTGCTGGATGGCGTCACTGGGTCGCGTGCAGGACCAGGCCGGGACCTAGCGCTGCGTGGGGCGACGGCCATGTATTGTATGTTTTATGGGGTTGTTGTTCTGTGGTTCCTAATTTGTGTGTTTTGGCCCCTGTGGCAACGGCGGGCCTGCAGGCGACTCATCCCGGATTCGTACGCGCGCCAGCTTGCGACTCGCAGGGCGCTGAAGATCGTCGGGCCATTGCCCCTTGTCTGGTTTGCCTACCTCCTGGTCCAGTTCGTCTTCATTCTCGATGCGCTCTGGGGAGAGGACCCTTTGCTGAGCCCGATCTCGCGTCGGGTCAAACTAGGTCTCTACTTTTACTTTGGAGCAGGCTACGCCGTGCTCTTTTGGCATATTTGGAGCAGGAGCCGGGCCCGAAAGCTCTTTCGGTGGATTGCGTCAGAGGCCTGGCAAGTGTGTCCTGACTGCCACTACCTGCTTCGTGGCCAGACTCAAGGCGGCCAGTCCTCGAGCCCTTCTCGCCCAGTGATGCAGTGCCCTGAATGTGGCTACCCATTCACGCATGAGTCGTTGGGGCAGGATTGGGTAGACACCGGGAAGCTCGTCAACCAGGCGCTTCGTGGGGCTTGGCCCGAGCCGGCGGAAGGCCAAAGTCTCGGCAGATGATCGTCCCACCCCCGACGACGCGGACCGCCAGCGTGGGCGCCCGCCCGGGCCGCCCGGACGGCCCCGTCGCTCGTCCGACAACGGGGCATATTGACGTTGACGCTGCACGGACCCATGCTATGATGAAAGTGTTCATTCGGGGCCGGAACCCTGTTGTCCCTGCCCGCCTCCTGGCACCGAAACGGTGAGAGCGAGGGACCCCATGCGAACCGACGTGAAGTTGGGCATCGTCCTCGGGTTGGTGGTGTTGGCCGTCGTCTTCGGCTGGCATCTGCGGTCGGACAAGCCCGAACGGATTCCGTTCGTGGATGCCTCCGACTCGGGTGCGAAATCGGAAGGTGAGGAGGGTGGCGGCGCGGCCTTGCCCCCGCCGGTGTTCCCCAAGCCCAAGAAGGGCGTCGTGCGGCCGACGATCGCTTCTCCGAGGCCGCCCGCCCCCAAGAACGAGGCGGCTAAGGCCACCAAGAAGCCAAAGAAACCAGAGCGCGCCACGCCGAGCCTATCGGCCAAACCGCCCGCCAAACCAAAGCCCCCTCCCAAGCCGGCTTCGTCGGCGCCAGCCGTGGTGGCGAAGGCATCGGCCAACCGGGCGTTGACGGTGGAGTCGGCCGACGGGAAGCCGGCCGGACCCCGGGCCAAGACGCCGCCACCGGCCCGCGTCAAGCCGTCAGGCCTGAAGCTGCCAATCGTCCGTCCCCCCGGCGCCAAGCCCGCGCCCAAACCCGAAGCCAACCGGCCCGCAAGCCTGCCGCCGGTCAAGCCTTCGCTGGAGGCCAAGAAGCCCGAGCGGAAACCGGCGGCCAAGTCCCCGGGGACGCCCATCAGGCCCACGGCGACGTTGACGCCTCCGAAACCTGGATCAAGACGCGACGCCAAGCCGAAGCGACTGCTCAGACCCACGCCGCCGCCCAAGCCCAAAGCCCGGGTCCACGTGGTCGAGCAGTACGAGTCGTTCGCGACCGTGGCCGAGAAGTACTACGGTAGCCAAAGACTCGCCGGGTTGCTCCTCAAGGCCAACCCCCACGTGCAGGACCCCCGCCGGATGAAGGTGGGTACCAAGCTGCGGATACCTCCGAAGGACGAGCTGATGCGGCCGTCGGGCGCGCCGAAGGCCGCAACCAAGGACAAGACACCTCCGGCCGCAGAGAAACGCAGCCGCAAGGACGCGACCTCGCCGCCGCCGGCCAAGCGAGCGCCCAAGGAGAAATTCTACATCGTCAAGCAGGACGACAACTTCTACGCAATTGCGCGGAAGGTCCTGGGCAGCGGCGCCCGATGGCGTCAGTTGCACAAACTGAACAAGGACATCTGTCCGGATCCGGATCGCCTCATGCCGGGCATGAAGCTCCGGTTGACCGCGCCCAAGACGGAAGCGAAGGCCAAGAAGGACGCCCCCGCCAAGCGAGCGAAGACGCGATCCCGGCCCAGGGGGAAGCCGAGCACGAAGCCCGTCGGCTAGATGAAGCGATACGCTGACACATGAGGTCCACTGATCGTGTGCGCCTCGATGCCGGCCGGGGCGGGCCCGCTGCTGGCCCGGCCCACCGGCCAACGAGTGCAGGCAAGATCGATCCCGACGCCTACTGATGCTAAGCACGCCGACGATCGTATTCATCGTGATGCTGGGTGTGATCGTCGTCTCGTCGGTCGCCGGCTACGTGGCACGGCGGCGGGGATGGGTGCCCGAGACCGCCAGTCGGCGGATCCACATGATCACCATGGTCGCCGGGTATCCGATCGCCAGCGGGCTGCCCGTCTGGGTCCTGCCGTTACGCGTGGACGACGTCTGGATCGCGGTCCAGTGCATCCTGGTCACCGTGTCGTGTTTCCTGGTGGGGCTCGGCGTCGGGCGCCTTCACCGTCTGGGCCGTTCAGACCTGGGCGTCTACAGCTACGCGGCCGCCCATAGCAACATCGGGTTCACGATGGGCGGGTTCATCTGCTTCTGCGTCGGCGGCGAGCAGGCGCTCGCCTATGCGGTGCTCTACATCTTCACCTGGAGCGTCCTGATGTTCGGAGGCTTCTTCCCGCTGACCAGGGCCTTCGCCGGCGGGGAGGACCGATACGCGGCCGGGGGCATCCTGCGCGGCTTGCTCGACGTCCGATTCCTGCCCCTGATGGGGACGGTGGTCGGTCTGGCGCTCAACCTGGCCGACGTCCCGCGCCCCGACGTCGTCGCGCGGTCGCACATCGTCGACGTACTGGTCGTGCTGACGACGGCGGCGATGTTCTTCGTGATCGGCCTGACGCTGCACGTCAGCCGCATCGCCGAGTCGCTGAGGCTGCACGTGTCGCTGGCGGCGATCAAGTTCCTGGTCTCACCGGCGTTGGCCCTGGCGGGAATCGCCCTGGCGGGCGGGCTGGGCCTGAACGTCGCGGGGTTGCAGCGGGACGTGCTGATCATACAATCGACCACGCCGATGGCGTTGTTCGTCACGGTCGTGGCGAACCTGTACAGGCTGAACGTGCGTCTGGCCACCGCGATGTTCGTCGTCAACACGATCGTGTTTCTGGTCTTCGTCCTGCCGGTGGTCGTCTTCGTGTTTGGAGGGTAACAGACGGTATGGAACACGCGGTGATCATGGCCGGTGGCGCAGGCACGCGTCTCTGGCCGCTGTCACGCAGCAAACACCCCAAGTACTTGCTGCGGTTGTTCGAGGGGCTATCGCTGCTGCGCCGGACCTACGAGCGACTCGCCGCGAGGTTCGAGCCGTCCCAGATTCACGTGATCACGACGGCCGCCCACCTGCCCCTGGTCGCCGAGGACCTGCCCGAGCTGCCGGCCGACAACCTCATCGGTGAGCCCTGCGGTCGCGATACGGCCAACGCCATCGGCATGGCCGCTGCGCTGCTCGACCGGCAGGATCCCGAAGCCATCATGGGCGTGTTCACGGCCGACCACATCATCCGGCCCGTGGATCGGTTCTGCGCGGCGCTGGACAAGGCCTATAGCCACGTGGGCAAGGACCCGAGCGCATTGGTCACATTTGGGGTTCGGCCCGCCAGCCCGCATACGGGATACGGCTACGTCCACCGGGCGTCCGCGTTGGGCGAGGGCGTCTACCAGGTCAGCGAGTTCAAGGAAAAGCCCGACGCCGCCACGGCCAAGCAGTACCAGGCCTCCGGCGAGTACTACTGGAACAGCGGCATGTTCGTCTGGCGGGCCAGGACCGTCCTCGACGAGCTGGCCAGGAACCTGCCCGACTCCCACGCCAAGTTCGTGCAGATGGCCCAGATCTGGTCGGAGGCGGACGGCGCGGAGCGGGCGGCGCAGATCTACCCGACGCTCGAGAAGATCAGCATCGACTTCGCCGTGATGGAGCGGGCCAGACAGGTCGCCGTCGTCGAGATGGATTGCGAATGGCTGGACGTCGGGTCCTGGACGTCGGTCACCGAGGTCTTCGACCCCGATGCGGACGGCAATGTCCTGGTGGCCGACAACACCGCCCTGGTGAACGCGGACAACAATATCGTCGTCGCCGAAGACGACCATCTGATCGCCCTGATCGGCACGACCAATCTGGTCGTCGTCCGCAGCGACGACGCGACGCTGATCTGCACGAGACAGGCCGCCCAGAAGATCAAGGACATGGTCGGCCTGCTGAAAGACCAATACGGCGAACGGTACCTGTAGGTGGGGAGGGCGGCCCCGGAAGGGAGGCCCGTTCTCGGGGCGGCTTGGAGCGCGATCCGCATGCCGCGATACCTGGGCATCGATCACGGTCGACGGCGGATCGGGCTGGCCGTCAGCGACGAATTCGGCACGCTGGCTACGCCGCTGGCCACACTGCCTTCCACGGGCGACGTCGCCACGGACGCTCGCAACGTGATCGACGTGGCCGACCGGGAGGGCGTCGAGATCCTCGTCGTCGGGCTGCCCCTCAACATGGACGGCAGCGAGGGCCCCCAAGCGCAGGCCTGCCGGGCCTTTGCCGACTCCCTGCAGGCCGAATCGTCCGGACGAACCGTTGAGCTCTGGGACGAGCGGCTGAGCTCCTTCGCGGCCGATCAGGTCCTCGACCAAGCCGGCCTGTCCCCCGCCAAGCGCAAGCGGCACCGCGACCAGATCGCCGCCCAGGTCATCTTGCAGAGCTACCTCGACGCTCTGGAGCCTGAGGAGGAAACCTAGCGACATGGGCCGCTTGCCCGTGCCGTTGTCCCCTCAGTAGAATGCACGTCGGTTCCCGTAACGGACAACGAAGGGCCGGGTCGCATGGTTGAACCCGAACAGGGCCAATCCCAGCATTTCCTCGACGAAGCCCGCAGCCAGGGCAAGATCGGCAAGCAGATCGTCCTGCCGTGGCGCAAGAGCATCCAGATCTGCTCTGGCGGGATCAGGACCCGCCTGGGCCGATCCATCGTGACGCTGCTGGGCGTCGTGCTGGCGATCGCGTTCCTGATGAGCGTGATGACCAGCCGCATCATCGTCGCCGAATGGCTCGCCCGCGAGGACCCGGCCATCAACCTGAAGCTGCAGAAGAACCTGGGGATCGACCCGGCCGACGCTGCCGCCCGCCAGCGCGAGCGCCAGAAGCAGATCTGGCTGATCTCGCTGTCGATCCTGGTCTGCCTGGTCGGCATCGTCAACAGCATGCTGATGAGCGTGACCGAGCGGATCCGCGAGATCGGCACGATGAAATGCCTGGGGGCGCTGGACGCGTTCATCGTGCGGCTGTTTTTCCTGGAGAGCATCTTTCAGGGGTTGATTGGGACGCTGGTGGGGATTCCGGTGGGCTTTCTGTTGTCGTTCGTGCGATTGGGGGTCAGCTTCGAGTTTGGGGCCATCGCGTATGGGCATCTTGCCAAGGCGACCTTGTTGAACAGCCTGGGGGCGTTGGTGGCCGGCACGGCGTTGACGGTGTTGGCTGCGATCTACCCGGCCTATGTGGCGGCCAAGATGCAGCCCGTCGAGGCCATGCGCGTGGAGGAATAGACCGACCATGAGCACCAAACCCGCCGGCAACGGGGCCGCGGCAGCCAGCGAGGCGACCGAACACCACGCCATCGTCCGCACGAAGAACGTCAAGAAGCTCTACCGGATGGGGACCGAGGAGGTCTGGGCGTTGCGGGGCGTGACCCTGGAGATCCATGCGGGCGAGTACCTCTCGATCATGGGCCCGTCCGGCTCGGGCAAGAGCACGTATTTCAACATGATCGGCGGGCTGGACAAGCCCACGGAGGGGCAGGTCTACATCGACGAGGTGGACGTCGCCCAGCTCGACGCCTACGAGCTGGCCTGGTTGCGCTGCCGCAAAATCGGGTACATCTTCCAGACGTTCAACCTGATCCCGGTGATGACGGCCTTGGAGAACGTCACGCTGCCGATGACGTTCGCGGGGCTGAGCAGCGACGAGTCGCGGGACAAGGGCGCCGAGCTGCTCGCGAAGGTCGGACTGGGCACGCGTCTGCAGCACCGCCCCTTCGAGCTGTCGGGCGGCCAGCAGCAGCGTGTGGCCATCGCGCGTTCGCTCGCCAACGACCCGGCCATCATCCTGGCCGACGAACCCACCGGCAACCTCGACCTCAAGACGGGCACCGAGATCATCGAGATTCTCCGGCAGATGAATCAGGAGATGGGCGTGACCGTCATCACGGCCACGCACGACCACAAGATGCTGGCCGCCAGCGACCGCGTCGTGTGGGTCCGCGACGGCGAGATCGACCGTATCGAGCTGCGTGAGGATCTCCAAATCGAGGTCGGGCGAATTGACGGTGAGACCGAGTAGCCCGCCCTCGTTTGATCGGACCCATCGGCTCCGCTATAGTTAGACATGAGCCCGCGATCTGGGGGAGGGCCACCTCCCCGGTTCTTCGGGGATCTTGCGGACACGCACCGGCTTCGAACGTGCTGCTGGCGACCATCACCGGGCCGAGGAGACATGCCTTGACCGTCCCCCCTCTTTCCTCACCGCGTCCTCGCGGTTGGCGTTCGCCCATTCTGGTCTGTATCGCCGTGGGCCTGGTGGCGGGGACTTGTGGCTGCTGGATCTCGTATGGCCTGCACGCCGGACTCGGCGAGCTGGGCGTCCTGCTCGGCAGCGAGCCGATCGAGGACGTGCTGGCCGAAGGCGATCTCGACGAGGATACGCGCGCCAAGCTCGAGTACGTCCTCGACGTTCGCGCGTATGCCGTGGACGTCCTGGGACTCAACGGAGGCGATTCCTACACGACGTTCTATGACAGCCACGGCCAAGACGTGCTGTACAACGTTTCGGCCTGTCGCAAGGACGAGCTGGTGGCCCGCGTCTGGTCGTTCCCCATCGTGGGCGACTTCGAGTACCTCGGCTTCTTCGACGAGGACAAGGCCAGGGCCCGCGTCGAGCGGCTCGAGGCGAACGGCTGGGACGTTTTCCTCTACCCGCCGGACGGCTATAGCACCGTCGGATGGTTCGTCGATCCCCTGTTCAGCGCCGCCCTGTACCGCGACGCGATCGACCTGGCCGACCTGGTCATCCATGAACTGACCCACAACACCGTCTTCGTCTCGGGGGATTCGGTCTTCAACGAGAGCCTGGCCACCTTTGTCGGCCGGACGGGCGCGAAGAACTATCTGACCGGACGCTTCGGTGCCGACAGCGACATCGTGGCGATCATCGCCGAGCGGTGGGCCGACACGGACTTGTACAACCAGTTCTGGATCGAGTTGTACCTGGCACTTGAGGCTTTCTATGCCCGCGAGGACCTGACCAGCGAACAGAAGATCGCGCAACGAGAGGACATCTTCGCCGAGTTCAAGCAGCGTTTCGAGGACGAGTGGCTGCCGGCCATGAACGACCCACACCGTTACGGCGGCGTGCCGTACGCGGAGTTTGACAACGCGCTCGTGATGATTCAGCGGCGGTACAACCTGGACATCGAGCTGTTCCAGGCCGTCTACGACGAACTCGGACAGGATCTGGCGGCCGCCATCCGCATCTTCGCTGCCTCCGCCGGAGCGCCCGACCCCAAGCAGTACCTTCGCGACTGGGTAGCGGCGCGGCAGTAGTCGCGCCCGGTCCAGAACCCGTGCTATCTCGCGTGGCGGCGCACCTGCGCCTGATGATTCCTGCTCCTGCTGTTGACGTGTGACGCAAAGCGCGCCCTGAGCCGGTCTGTCCCCAGGCCGGTCAACCTCGTCAAAGGGCCCCCCGCGGTTCGGGACCGGCCGGGGGACGGACCGGTTCGGAACGGTCAGGGGTACACGCACAATCATCCCGGAAGGCGCGTCAGACCTTGCCCGACTTCCACCACTTCTTGGCCAGGCGTTTGGCGCGGGCCTTGTCTTGAGGGGGCCGGCGGTCGAAGCACGGCTCACAGACCAACTCGGTAATGGTGTGGGGATCCGCGCTGTTGATCTCGGGCACACCAGGCGCCCGGGCCTGGGCAGCCCGCTTCCCACCGCGCTGTTGGTAGATCAGGCCTTCCGGCGGACGGAGAATCGCGCCGCACTTGGCGCAAACGGCCTCGGTCTGCGCCCAGTCCTGACCGGCTGATTCGGCAGCCGGCGGAGCGACCACGACCGTCTCGACGACGGACTTGCGCGGCTTCGACTTCGTCTTGGCCTTGGCCTTGCCGCCCTGCTTGCCCGAGGCCGGCGCGGGGCGGTCGGCCTCCTCAGCGGGAGGGACGGGAGGCGGCGCCTCGGCGTCATCCGCCCGGGCAGGCGGCTTCTCGCTTGGCGGCGTGTCCTTGGGCGGGGGATCCTTGGGCGGCGGTTCCCAGATCCGCGCACGCGGACTCTGGGGTGGCAGCAGCTTGTAGATGACCAACATGTAGACCAGCGCGAGCGGCAGAATGCCCACGCTGATCGCCTGGCTGATCGTCAGCCCCCCGGAGTCGATGGGGTTGTCCGCCCGGATCCACTCCAAGATGAACCGCGTGATCGGGTAGAGAATGAACATCAGCCCGAACACGGCGCCGTGGACCCGACGGCGGTAGAAGAACAGGCTCAGCACGCCGGACAGGATCATCGCGTTGATGCACCCCAGCGGCTGCGCGAAGTAGACGGTGTGGGACCGAAAGCGGCCGGCCTCCTCCTGCAGCTTCTGGATCTCCGAGGGGCCGGGCCTGAGGTTGTAGCTGTCGCCCAGCAAGTCGCCGAGCTCACGCCTGTGGTTCTCCCAGGCGTTCCAGGCAGCATGCTCCGCCCGGATCAGCTTCAGGAGTTCCTCGCCGTCCGCGGCGGCCGAGCACCCGTCGGACAGCTCACGGCGGATGGCCCCAAGCCGCGCCTCGATCTGTCGGCGCTCGTCGAGGCTCAGGCGGGCCCGCGGGCCCCTGGGGATCAGACGACGTTCGGCAGCGAACCGCGACCACGCCCTCCGAATGTTCCCAGCCGTTTCGGCGGGCAAGCTATCCAAGGCCGCCTCCAAGGCCTCACCCGCCTTCTTGTACCGGCTCTTGGGGCCATAGATCTCCCCGGGCTTCATCGCGATGTGCTCGCGCTGAATGGGGCGGGCCAACCCGAAGGCGTCCAGGTGCAGCAACTCGCGCGGCAGCGTCACCCGGTTCTGCTGAAAGTGATGGATGTGCGCGGGGCTGCCGTAGGGGAACGTGACGGCCAGCGGCCAGGGAAAGTGCGCCGGACACGTGCCGCCAAAGCAGCATCCGTTCAGCGTGCACCCAATGCGACCGAAGGCCAGTCCCCACATCACGCTCGGGGCCATGATGTCCAGAAACAGCCGAACCGAATGGCCCTTGATCCGCAGGAAGATCAGGATCGCCGTCACCGCACAGAGGAACCCCCCGTAAAACTCCAACCCCCCGCTGGTCACGTCGATAATGGCCAACAGCCCCCTGCCCCTGAAGTGCGAATTCCAGTAGTGCACGACGTAGAACAGCCGGGACCCGATCACGCCGAAGATCAGCGCCAGAAACGCCGCGTTGAGGGCCGTATCGGGGTCGGATCGCACCTTTTGCGCCCGTCGCATGCACATCCAGACAGCGGTCAGGAACCCGATCATCAGCATCAGGCCGTAGCCCTTGACCGGTAGCCCCCCGCCCCACGGCAAGGGTATCGTAAATACAGTGGGTAGCATGTGATCCTCACATTCCCGAGGGTCGTGCGAACGAGACACCCGTCTGCACGGTCAACGTTCCTGATCGGGCTCAGTCACCTCGTTGTGGGCGCCAACGACCACGATCTGGGGTTCGTGCGTCGCCAGCTCGTCGCCTGTAAGGTAGGCGAACCCCATGATGATCACCAGGTCGCCCACGTCAACCAGCCGCGCCGCCGCGCCGTTCATGCAGATCGTCCCGCTGCCAGGCTCGGCGATTTGGACGTACGTCTCCAGTCGGGCGCCGTTGTTGATGTCGGCCACCAGAACCGCCTCGCCAGGAACCAGGCCGACCGCCTCACACAGCCGCTGGTCGATGCCGATGCTCCCGACGTAGTCCAGGTTGGCGTCCGTAACCGTCGCCCGGTGGATCTTGCTCTTGAGCACTTTGACCAACATCGGGACCCTTTCCGCCGCGCCAATCAAAACCATCAGTGTATCACCCCGGCGTGGCGGGGTCCACAACGATGTTGTCGATCAAGCGGGACCGGCCGATCCGGACCGCCAGGGCGATCAGGACCGGGCACGTGACCGGGTCGACCGGCTCGAGCGTGGTCGGGTGGACGATGTCGACATAGTCGATCCGGCACGGTCCGGCCGACTGGAGGGTCTCGCGCATCCGGGCAATCAGCGTCGTCGCGTCGCGCTGGCCATCGGCGATCGCCTGACGGGCGCCGTCCAGGGCACGATAGAGGGAGACGGCCTGTTGACGCTGCTCCGCAGACAGGTAGGCGTTTCGGCTGCTCATGGCCAGGCCGTCCGGCTCGCGAACCGTCGGACAGACCTCGACCTCGATGGGCATGTCCAGGTCCTCGACCATCTTGCGGAGAACGATCGCCTGTTGCGCATCTTTCTGGCCGAAGAAGGCCACGTCTGGCTGGACGATGTTGAACAGCTTCGAGACCACAGTGGTTACGCCCTCGAAGTGTCCGGGCCGGTGGGGGCCGCACAACGTCTCGGTCAGGCCAGACACCCGCACCGTGGTGACGGCGTCCGGACGATACATCACCTCGACGGACGGCGCGAAGACCAGGTCCGCGCCGATTCGCCCGCACGCGTCAACGTCCGCCTCGAGCGTTCGGGGGTAGCTGTCGAGGTCTTCGCCGGCGACAAACTGCGTCGGATTCACGAAGATGCTGACCACGACGCAGCCGGTCCGCTCGCGGGCCCGGCGGATCAGCGACAGGTGCCCCTCATGCAGCGCGCCCATGGTGGGTACCAGGCCGATCGACTGACCGGCCCCACGGGCGTCGGCAACGCGCTGGCGAACGGCCGCGATCGTCTCGACGACGTCGGGGCGGGCGGGCGGGGTCATGGCAGTCTTTCCAGCAATTCGCGGGCCGTCAGGCGGAGCACCGGATGGATCGCCTCCGGTGCGATGTCGCAGAGCGGCTCGAGCACGAACCGCCGCTCGTGCATCCGCGGATGCGGTACGACGAGCCGCTCGGTCTCGATCACGGCATCGTCATACAGCAACAAATCCAGGTCAAGCGTCCTGGGCCCCCACCGCTCCCACCGCTGACGACCGAACCGGTCCTCGATCGTCTGCAGCACGTCCAACAGCGCGACGGCGTCCAGGGAGGTCACCACGCCGGCGACCGCGTTGAGGAAGTCGCCCTGGCCCGACGGCCCGCCCAGGGGGTGCGTCTCCCGAATCTGGCTGGTCTGCGCCACGCGCACGCCGGTCGTCTCACCCAACGCCGACAGCCCCCCGCGGACATAGGCAAGACGATCCCCCAGGTTCGAACCCAGGGCGACGTAGGCAACGTGTTGGGGTTGGCTCGAAGACATCTCGGCGAAAACGGCGCTCAGCGTGGCGTTAGCGGCTCTTCGATGGTCCGCAGGATCCCCTTGGCCACGAACACCTGTCCCCGTTTCCGTCTCGTCGCCCCATGTGAGGATCCGCCCGTCAGGGAAGCTCACCACACGCGGCTTGGCGCCGCGATAGCTCAGCCGGCCGGCCCATTGCCCCAGACCCGCTGGGGAGGCCGGGCAGTCGAGACACCCGCTCAGCACCCCTCGACCGTCTGAACCATGCAGGAGGAACTATCATCCTGGAAACCAAGGGCTTGCGTCCGTCTCTACCTCCGCGCTGTACCCACGTACCAAAGCCCGCCGAGCGTTTGTACTTTCTGCTTGAGAAGTATAATTCGCTCGGGTGTTCCTACAAGCCCTTTTCTGACAGGGGGATTCGATCGGGACGTTTGGGACTGCGTACTGCGAGCAGCGTGCCGCGTGGTTTGATCAGGGCATCCTTCAGGGCCGGCGCGCCTCGCTGGTGTCCGCTGACGTGGCTCGAACGAGCGCGGCCCGGCGCGTCCCCTTGACATAACCGCCGGCTGTGCGTAAGCATGTCGCGTTTGGCTTGGGGAGATCGACGTGGACGAGGCCATTGCCAAGGCAGCGACCCTCATCGAGGCCCTGGAGTACATCCAGCAGTACCGGGGACGGATCGTCGTGGTCAAGATCGGCGGGTCGGTGATGGACAACGCCGAGGCCCTCCACGAGCTCCTCCACGACGTCGTCTTCATGCGCAGCGTCGGCATGCAACCGGTGGTGGTGCACGGCGGGGGCAAGGCGATCACACAGGCGATGGACAAGGCCGGCCTCGAGGCCCACTTCGTCCAGGGCCTGCGCTACACCGACGAGCGGACGCTCGCCATCGCCGAGCACGTCCTGTGCAACGTCATCAACACCGACATCGTCGAGACGATGAAGGCGCACAACGTCGACGCGATCGGGCTGCACTCGTTGAGCAGCTGCGTCGTCTTCGGCGAGCGCACGTATCTGGAGGGCGAGGACGGGCGGCGGATCGACGTCGGCTTCGTCGGCCGGGCCACGGGCGTCAACGCCAAAGTACTGCAACTGCTCTGTGCGGCCGAGACCATTCCGGTGATCGCCCCCATCGCCCGCGACAAGTCGGGCGGCAAGCTGAACATGAACGCCGACGTGGCGGCCGGTGAGATCGCCGCCGCCGTGCAGGCCGAGAAGCTCGTCATGCTTTCCGACACGCCGGGCATCCTGCTCGATCCTGAGGACCCTTCGTCGCTCTGCCCCACGCTGAACCGCAAGCGGATCGATGAGCTGATGTCCAAGGGTGTGATCAGCAAGGGCATGATCCCGAAGGTCCAGTCCTGCCTGCGAGCGTTGGACGCGGGGGTCCGCAAGGCGCACATCATCGACGGGCGGATCCGACACTCGGTTTTGTTGGAGATCTTCACGCAAGAGGGCGTCGGGACGCAGATACTTCAGTGATTCGGACGACGACGGGCCGGTCGGGGTCGGCAAGCCCGCAAGAAGGGAAGAGGTCAGGTGAACACGCAAGAGATCATCGATGGGTACGATCGGTACGTGATCGCGAACTACTACGGTCGGATGCCGCTGGCCATCGTCCGCGGACAGGGCAGCGAGATCTGGGACGCTGAGGGCAAGCGCTATCTCGACCTGTTCCCCGGCTGGGGATGCAGCCTGCTGGGACACTGTCACCCCCGCGTCGTCGAGGCGATCCGAGAACAGGCCGGCAGACTGATCCACATGGACAACACGTTCTACATCGAACCGCAGGTCAGGCTGGCCGAGTGGATCTCGACGCGGGGCTTCGGCGGCAAGAGCTTCTTCTGCAATTCGGGCGCCGAGGCCATCGAGGCCGCCATCAAGCTGGTCCGCAAAGCGACGCCCGAGGGGCGCTACAAGATCATCACGATGGAGAAGAGCTTCCACGGCCGGACGTCCGGGGGGATGGCGGCGACCGCCCAAGCCAAGACCCGTCAGGGATTCGGCCCGCTGCTGGCGGGGTTCGAGCACGTGCCGTTCGGTGACATCGGTGCTGTCACCGAGGCCGTCGATGACGAGACCGCGGCGATCCTGGTCGAGCCGATCCAGGGAGAGGGCGGCGTGAACGTGCCGCCGGATGGCTACCTACGGGCGTTGCGCGACCTGTGCGACGACCGCGGGATGCTCCTGGTCTTCGACGAGGTCCAGACCGGCTGCGGTCGGACGGGCAAGTGGTTCGGGCATCAGCACGACGAGGTCGTGCCCGACGTCATGACGCTGGCCAAGGCGTTGGGCGGCAGCACGTCGCTCGGGGCCATCTGCGCCAAGCCCGAGGTCGCCGAGCATCTCACCCCCGGCTCCCACGCGAGCACGTACGGGGGCAATCCGCTGGTGACGGCAGCCGGCGTCGCGATGTTCGAAGTGATCGAGCGACAGAACCTGCTCGACCGGGCCGTCGAGATCGAACGGTACGTCTTCGAGAAGGTCGAGCAGCTCAAGTCTCGGTTCAGCTTCATCGAATCGGTCCGCGGACGGGGGGCCATGATCGGCGTCCAGTTGGCCATCGACGGCACGAACATCGTCAAGGCCGCCCTGGACCGCGGGCTGCGCGTCAATTGCACCCAGCAGACCGTGCTGCGGATGCTGCCCGCGATGACGATCACCAACGAGCAGATCGACGAGGGGTTCGAGATCCTGACGAACGCCATGGCGAGCGCGGGGAACACGGATCAAACGGGGTGACGTCGTCCCAAGCCCACGACACAAGACGGGTGGAGGCAGAGGCGACGCAGAGACGATAGATATCGAGTGGGGAGGGTGTGTCTTGTGGGCGGCCCGCAGGGGGCCGACATGACCGGGAGGTGAAGCAGTGGCGCGAGGTGATGGTCGGCGACCCAACCAACTGCGACCGGTGGAGATCATTCCGGACTATACGAAATTCGCCACGGGCAGTGCGCTGATCAAGACGGGCGACACGCACGTGGTGTGCACCGCGAGTTTCATCGAGGGCGTGCCCCGCTTTCGCGAGGACACGGGCCTGGGCTGGCTGACGGCCGAGTACGGCATGCTTCCGGGCAGCACGGGCGAGCGGCGGATGGGCACCCGGACCCGCATCGACGGTCGGAGCCAGGAGATCCAACGCCTGATCGGCCGGTCGCTCCGGGCGATCAGCGACCTGTCGGGTCTGGGGGAAAACACGATCTACCTCGACTGCGACGTCCTGCAGGCCGACGGCGGCACGCGGACGGCCAGCATCACCGGGGCGTACGTGGCGCTTTGCCTGGCGTTGCGAAAGCTCCGCCAGGAAGGCAAAATACCTGGACGGGTCGCGCGCAAGGGCGTGGCCGCCGTTTCGGTCGGCAAGGTGAAAGGCCGGCTACTGCTCGACCTGAACTACGAAGAGGACGCGGCGGCCGAGGTCGACTGCAACATCGTGATGACCAGCCGCGGCGAGTTCGTGGAGGTCCAGGGCAGCGGCGAGGAGGCCGCTTTCACCCGCCAGGAGCTGGACGGCATGCTGAAGTTGGCCGGGCGCGGCATTCGGCAATTGCTGCAAGCCCAGCGCAGGACGCTGGCCGAAAAGTAGCCCCGTCGTTCGTCGGGGCGATGGAGGAGTCGGGGACACGACGACCCGTGGACGCGGCAGCACCGGAAGGGAGTCCGCAGAGCATGCGTCACCTCAATGAGCGGTCGTTCGGCCGCGCAATCCAAGGTCCGAAGAACCCGACGGCCTTCACGGCGCTGGCATGCAGCCTGGCCGTGCTGATCGGCTGTTCCGACGGTGCGCGGAAGGGCGGCGCCGGTTGGGACATCGGGGCGATCTTCGCCGGCCACACCGACCAGCACGAAGGCGAGGCGTGGACGATTCTGTGTCTGGAGGCCACTGGCGAGAACCGCGTCCGGACCTGCGACGGACTCGTGGCGGCGCTACGCCGCGTGCCGCAACTGGATCCATCCAAGGCGGACGTCGAGCACGCCGGCGGCGTCAGCAGGATTCACTATGGCACCTACCATCGCAGTCTGGATGCGCAACGCAAGCGGGAGAGCTTCGGTCCCGAGTTCCTGCGAGACATGCAGTTCATCCGCTCGCTGGCCACCGGTGATCGCTTCCCCTTCGCCGCGGCCCGGGTCGTCCCCAAGCCCACGCCGAATCCCGGCCGACCTGAATGGGAGATCACCCACTGCCCGGGTGTCTACACGCTGCAGATCGGGGTGTTCTACAACACGGCCACGTTCGGCAAACGCAAAGAGTCGGCCACACGGTGGGTCGAGGAACTCCGCAAGGACGGGGTCGAGGCCTACTACCTCCATGGCCAGGTTCGCAGCAGCGTGACCGTTGGGCACTTCGGCGAGAAGGACGTCATCCACGAACAGGTCGGCCCCAGGAACAACACAGCCAACACCCGGGTCCGCTACAGCGAGAAGATCCAGGCCCTGCGGAGTCAGGAGCGGTTCAAGTACAACCTGGAGAACGGCCACAAGGTCAAACGGACGATGCTCACGACGGACGGCGCGCGGGAAGCCTACCGGGAGTCGTTCGTGATCCCGGTCCCGAAGCAGGAGCCCGCCGAGGCGAAGGTTCAGTGAACCGCAGCCTCGTCGAAGCCCTGAGGTGGTCTCGCGTCTTGGGTGGACCCGATCGTTTTTGGGAGGGGCTTCACCGGCATGTCGCAATCACCTCGCCGCATCCTGATCGCCACGACCAATCCGGGCAAGCTGCGGGAGATCGCCGCGGTGATGGCGGATCTGCCCGTCGCGTGGGTGGGCCTACCGGATCTGCCCGTGATCGAAGAACCCGTCGAGGACGGTCAGACGTTCGCCGAGAACGCTCGCCTCAAAGCCCAGTACTACGCCCAAGCGACGGGCATGTGGACGCTGGCGGACGACAGCGGCCTCGAGGTCGACGCGCTGGCCGGCCGGCCCGGCGTCCATTCCGCTCGCTACGCGGGCGAGCCCGGCGACGACTGGGCCAACAACGCCAAGATGGTCGGCGAGCTGACAGACATGCCGGCGGACAAACGCACCGCCCGGTTTCGCTGCGCGATCGTCCTGGCTGCCCCGGACGCCGTCCTCGCCGAGGCCGACGGCACCATCGAGGGCGTCATCATCGACGCACCCCGCGGGCAGAACGGTTTCGGATACGACCCGCATTTCCTGGTTCCCTCGCTAGGCAAGACCACCGCCGAGATCGACCCCGCCCACAAGAACCGCATCAGCCACCGCGGCAACGCCCTCCGCGCCCTCCGACCCGCCCTCGAAGCCTGCCTCGCCGCCCAATCGTAGGCGATCGCGCCGTGACCGGAGGCGACAACAGCCGGAGAAGACTCGCCCTAACACGTCAAGTGGAACCCCGCTGACACGCGACGGTTCTCGGCCAGCAATTCGGTGAAGCGCGAAGCGGCCTTGGGGGTGCTCAGGTCGATCAGCTCGATGCCCCGCTCAGCCAGGGCGGCGCGGGTCTCGGCGGGCACGCGCATGACTTTCGCATGTCCCCGGCCTATGACCAGGACCTCCGGCGGATCGGACAGCACGATCGTCAGGTCGTCCATGCACAGACGGTGGCCCTTCTTGCGCCACCAGTTCGGATGGACCTGCCCGGCATGGATGATGACATCCTGGTCGTAGTCGACACCGTCGATGGTGATCCGGCCGAAGCTGCACCCGGTGATTTCCATCGCATACCACCCCTTGAACGCACGCGCCTGTCTGCGCGTATTGTACGCTGCCGCATGGTTTCGTTGTAGAATCGGGCCATGTACGAGATCGACGCGGAAGCCGTCTACGTGACCGAGCGAACGCAGCGGGATCCAGTGTGCGCGGCGCGAATGGCCCGGATGCTGCCGCATCTCCACGCCGACCGTGTCGACGTGGTCACCGATGCGCAGCTTAATGACATCGCGGCCGAGCGCGGCTGGCATCGGACCGGAGGCCGGCGGACCGGGGAGCTGCGTCGGGACAAGCGGCTGTCAATTGTCTTCAACCGGTTCGAGTGGCTCAACGACGAGCAGTGGTGGCGGCGGGACGAACGGTTTCCTGCGCTGACAAGGTTTCTGCTCAATGGCAACGGGGCGTGGAGCCTGCGCGAGGGCCAGCAGTTTGCCCACACGATGGGATGCGTGTGCCAATCGGCGTGGGAGATCCATTGCGCGTACGGGTGCGCCCACGCCTGCGGCTACTGTCACGTCGGCGAGCTGCTCAACGTCATGCTCAACCTCGAGGAGCTCGCCGACCGCGTCGACGACCTCGTCCGCAAACATCCGGATCAGCAACTCTACAAGTTCGACAACATGACGGACACGATCTGCTTCGAGCCCGAGTACGGCGCGTCGGCCGTCATGGTCGAGCGGTTCGCCCGCCTGGGCGACGACCCGGCCGCCCCCGACGCCTACCTGATGCTCTACACCAAGAGCGACAACGTGGGGCACCTGTTGGACCTCGACCACCGGGGGCAGACGATCGTCAACTGGACGTTGAGCGGCTCGACGCAATCGGCCCTGATCGAGCGGGACGCCCCCCCGAGCGGCGCCCGTATCGCCGCGGCGCGACAGTGTCAGAACGCCGGGTACACGGTTCGGGCTCGCCTCTCGCCGATCGTCCCCGTGGTCGACTGGCGCGACGAGAACCGCCAACTCGTCCAACAGATCTTCGAGCACATCGACCCCGACATCCTGACCATCGACGTGCTGGGCTGGATGTCGCCGGCGGCCATGGCGGCATCGCTGGACCTGTCCCTCTTGGAATCCCGGTTCCGCGCGGAGGTCGACGCCCTGCTGGACTCCGGGGAGGCAGTCGAGGGCAAGCACATCTTTTCGCATAGCCTGCGAGCGGAGGTCATGGGATTCGTCATCGACGAGATCCGCCGGGTACGTCCGGACACCGTGGTCGCGATCTGCAACGAGACGTTCGAGATGTGGGACGAGCTCGGGCCGCGACTGGGCCAGCGCCCCGGCGCGTACCATTGCTGCTGCGGGCCGAGGAGCGTGCCAGGCCGAATCTGACAGCGTCGTGCGAATGTAGAGGGAAAGCAATAGGCCTGGCGGGCCTCCGCCGCGGGGGGATCAGCCGGCGGTCTTGGGTCGAGAGGTTCGCATGGGCTTGTTGGCCTGGGGCTTCGCCGCGCCGCCAGGACGCGATGTCGCGCCCGCCTGGGGTGCCTTGGTGCGGGGCGGGCCCTGCTTCGGGGCGCCGGGCTTGGGGGTCTTGCCGCCCGTGCGGCGAGCGCGCGGCTTGTCAGCCCCGGGCCGCTTGCTGGCGCCCGGCATCATCATCTTGGCAAAGCCATTGCCGTTCTCGCTCGGGCCGACGTCGGTCGGCAGCAGCCGCTTCATGTCCTCGTCGATCACCAGACAAACCTTGTCTCCGGCCGAGAGTCCCTTGAGAACCTCCACATATTCGGTGCTGGCCAAGCCCAGCTCGACCTCCTTGTATTGGGTCTCGCCGTTGTTGATGAACACGTAGGTGTGACCGGCTTTGTTGTAAACGCATTGGACCGGGACGGCCAGGACGTTTTCCAGTTGGTTGACGAGGATCTCCACCTTCGCCGACATGCCGGGCTTGAGATCCGGGTGCGTCTTGTCGAGCGTGATCTTGTTGAGGTACTCCTTCAACTCGGGATTGAGCCAACGACTTTGGGATTCGGCCAGCACCCCGATCTTGGTCACCTTGCCCGTCAGCACCTCCCCAGCGATCCCCCCCACCTCGACCGTCGCCGGCAGGCCGAGCTCCAGCTTGTCCATCTTGGCTTCGTTGATCTTGACCTCGACCTCCATCACCGACGGGTCGGGCAGGTCGATCATCCACTGTCGCTCATGAACCGTCGCGCCGACCTCGATCTCCCTGCTGTCGTCCCAGTACCGGCCGCTGCGGTGGTAGACGACCATGCCCGGACCCGGCGCGTAGATCTTGAGCTTGTTGCGCTGCTCCTGAAGCTTGGTGAGCTTCTTGGTCTCGATCTCGAACAACGCCTTCTTGGCGTCCAGTTGCGCTTGGCTTTGGGCGGCCTCGGCCTCGGCGCTCTTCTTGGTTCGGCCCAGGTCTTTCTCCGCCTCCTCGTAGTCGGACTGCTTCTGTCTTAAGTCGAGCTGATGCGTGTATTTCTCTTGGATTTCCTTGGCCAGCTTGGCCTTCTGCAGCTCTAGCTTGGCCTTGTACGCCGTGAACTCATCGTTCTCGTGCTCGGTCTTGGTGATGTAGCCGCGTTCGTAAAGCCGCTTGCTGATCTTGAGGTCGGCCTCCTCCCGCCTGAGGACCTCCTCTGCTTCCTCCCGGTTCAACTTGGCCGTTTCCTGTGCCTGGACGGCGTCGCCCTGCTCGTACTTCTCCAGGGCGATCCGCGCCAGGTCCAGCTTCAGACTGGCCTTGCGAATATCGCTCCGGTTCTTGTCGAGTTGAATCTCGTGGCTGTTCTCGGCGTTTTCCAGCTCGGCCTTGGCCTTGGCGACCGCGATCTCCTGTTGCTTGATCCGGTCGTCGATGCTCAGGCTGCCGCCGCCGCCGTCGTTGGCCAGCTCCACCAGCAGGTCTCCCTCCTCGACCTGCTTGCCCTCTTCGATCAGCCAGACGATCGTGCTCCGGCCTTCGACCTGGCATCGGATCTCGGTGTTCTTCTTGGCCTTGATCTCCCCCTTGGCCACCAGCGTCACCGGGAAGCTCATCTCCGTGACCTCGTAGATCGAGATCTCGGGCGCCTCGGCGACGACGCGGAGCCGATACAGCCCGTACAGGACGCCGACCCCCACGATGAGGACCAGGACGGGAATCAACAGCCACAGCTTGCTTAGCCGCTTCGGGCGCTTCGGGGTAGGTTCGGGGGGCGGCTCCGGCTCAGTGGCCGTCCCCATCATCCGAAGCCCGGGCAAGGATGAACGGCGACTGCGGGTGCTCGCGATTTCCGGCTCTGTCAATCGGGTCACAGAAACACGCTAGGGGGGTTCTCAGGTTAGGGGCTCCCCGTCTTCCCATCTACTGCCATTCTATCGGTTTGGCGCCACCAAGTCGAGCAGTTTTCCCTCGTCGTCAACACGGATCATGCCGGCGTCCAGGTAGAACGCCAGGATGGACCGCCTCAGGCCGCTCTCGGCGCCGGCCACCCGGTCTCGGGCATTCAGCAGGTTGTTCTCGGCATCGACAATCTCACGGTTGCTGATGCCGACGCCTTGCTCGAACCGGAAATCCGCCGCCTCCCGCTGCCGCAGCGCCAGCTCCATGCTCTGCTTCTGGATCGACAGCGAGGTCAAGGCCTGCTCGATCTGACGTCTCGCCTGCCGGACATCCAGACGAACCTGGTCCATCGCCAGGTCGTACCGACGCTCCGCCCGCCTCAGCTCGATCAGCTGCGAACGGTACGCGTTGCGCTCCTCGACGCGGTCCAGGGGGATCTCCAGGTCCGCAAACGCTCGCCAGGTCGCCCGCTCGTGCTCGTAGTGGAACTGTTCCAGTTCGTTCGGGTTCGTGTCGAAGGTCACGTTGCCGCGGAGATTCAGGTCGGGCAGCAGGTTATTCCGGGCCACGCCCACGCCGCGACGGGCGTCATCGATGGCGTCCCGCTCGTTGATCAGGTCCAACCGGCGTCGCAGCGCGATCTCCAACACGGTCTTCTGGTCCACCGTGGGCACGACCAGGGGCACCACCGCGTCGAGTTGGTCCCCCACCACGTCCAGCGGCTCGAGCATGGGCATGCCGATCAGAATCTTGAACCGCTCCACGCCCTGTCGATACTGCTCCTCCGCGTTGACCACCTGATTCCAGGCCCCCAGCAGCTCCTGCTCGGCGCGTTGGGCCTCCAGCTCGATCAACCTGCCTGCTTCGCACAGGGCTCTGGATCGCTCGGCGTCGGCGAGGAATCTCCGGTAGCTGCTCTTGACGTTGGCGATCTCCTGCTTCTGTCGCAGCAGTTCGATGAACCCGTTGGCCACCTCCACGGCAAACGACCGACGGAAGCGCTCGAAGATCCGGGTGGCGTAGATTAAGTCCCGTTCGGCCTGGTACCGGCTCTCCCGGGCGGCCCGCCCCGCGCCGCGCAGCAGCGGGATGTTGGCCTCCAGGATCGTCTGGCCGCTCTCACTGGTCGTGATCCGTCGGCCGAGGTCCCGCATCAACGTGTTAACCACCTTGGCCGTCACTTCCCCCCCGTAGGGGAGGCGCTGTTCGACCGCCACGTCCGCCACCGCCCGCATCGCGTGGTCGAAATCCCGAATCTGGCCGTAGTTGGCGTACTCCATCCGAACGCTGCTCATGAAGCGCGGGCCCCACATGTGGCGCTCGAGCGTCAGGGCCAGTGCGGCCAGGTACAGGTCTTCCTTGGCCGTCTGGAACCGTCGCGCGTGTCGAAACGCATAGGCCAGCGCGTCGTTGAGCCTCATCGTGGTGACCGAGGCCGGCCGACTGCTCGCGCCCAGAATCGCCTGGCTCGTCGGGGGCGTCAGCGGCTGCGTGCTCGGACGGCTGGTCGACCGTATGGGCGCCGGGATCGTCGGGTCGGTCGGGCTGGGCACGTGGTCGTAGGCCGCCGACGGCACCGACTTGGGCACGCGCTCCTTGTCGATGCCGGCCTCGGTGTGCATGCTGAGGGCCTGGCTCTGCCTCTCTTCGATCAGCTTGTAGACCTGCCGATCCGCATCGTCCACGAAGACCTGGCATCCGCTCAGCGCTGCCAGACCAGCCACGCACAGAATACCCCAACGTCTGCCGATCATCTTCGGCCCGTTCCTCGTGCTGATGCGTCGGCCAGGCTAGATGCGCCCCGACCGCAGCGGCCCTCGCTCAGATTGAAGTCCCTCACCCATATGATATCGACACAGTCGCCGAGAGGTCGCACCCGAAACGCCGAATCGGCCTGGCCGGCGTCGCCGAAGCGCTCGCGGTGCCTACTGGGATTCCCTCAGCCAGTCCTTCAGATCCTCCGGATAAACCAACTGGTAGCTGCCGCCAGTTCGTTCGGCCAGCTTCGCCAAGCCGGGCGCCTCGTCGCGGACGGCCAGACAGCGGACAAGCACGCCTGCGCCCTGCGCTTGCTGGCACACCTGGTCCACGTCGATGCCCTGCGGGCCTTTGGTGGCGATGATGCAGAGCGTCTCCGGCTCCAGTTCCAGTCCCGCCCGAATCCCCGTGGTCGCGTTCGTCGAGCCGCTCGGCTGAGCTTCGTCCAGCAAGTCGCCCGCTGCGGTCCGGCTGGCCACGGTGTTGTTCGTCACCGGCAGGACCCTCGGGGAGCCCTCCGACCAGATCACCAGGCCGAATCCCTGGCCCGTACTCAACGTGGCCAGCGATCGCGCGACCGCGCTGCGGATCGCATCGAAACTGCCCTGCAACGCGCCGCTGCTGTCGACGCAGTACACCACCGCGCCATCTCCGAGCGGCATGCCGATGCAAGCGGCCCCCGTCGATTCCAAGAAGGGGTTATGGCCTTCCTGGTAGATGATCGGGTCCGGCCCCGGCGGTTGGCCTCCCCTGCCCCAAAGAACCGCTCCGATGATGACGACCAACACGGCGCCCGCAAGGGCTATGAGGGTAAGCCGGCGTTTCGATCCTACCGGACCTCCCCCGCCCGCGGAGGTCTGGGGCCGTTGGGGAGCTCCCGGCGGTTCCCGACGGTCCTCTCCGTCACCGGCGCTGTTTCCGTTCTCGCTCATCACGGCTCACCGTCCCGGCATCCACAGATACATGAATCTGGGCGTGCTCGGCTCCAGCCAGTCGGGCAGGTTGATGTTGATCATGTTGACCGTGCTCGGTCGGCCCACGGACGTTTGGGCGTAGGCTGTGGGGGCCCAGCCCAGCGGCCGATGGTAGATGACCACCCTGACCTTCTCGGCACCGCAGCGCTGCTTGGCGATGGCGATGGCGCTTCGGATCGTGCCCACGCGGTCGACCAGACCGTGCTCCAGGGCCTCGTCGGCCGAGTAGACGCGCCCGTCTGCCAGCTTGCGGATTCGTTCGGCCGTCAACTTGGTCCGGTTGGCCCCGACGACGCCGAGGAAGCGCTGGTAGTACCCGTCGATCAGGCCCTGGAAGATCGCCCGGTCCTCCTCGGTCATGTCGCGAAACGGCGACCCGGCGTCTTTCCGCGGGCCCGACTTGAAGATGTTCGGCTTGATGTACAGCTTCTCCAACGCCTTGCTCACGTTGAGCGTCATCATGATCACGCCGATGCTGCCCGTCACGGTGGTCGGGTGGGCGACGATCTCATCGCAGGCGCACGCGACGTAGTATCCGCCGCTGGTAGCCAGGTCCAGCATCACCGCCACCACAGGCCGGCCCGTTCGGCGGCGGAACGCCTGGATCTCCTCGTACATCAGGTGGCTGGCCGTCACCCCCCCGCCGGGTGAGTTGATCCGCAACACGACCGCCTTGACCAGGCGGTCCTCGGCCGCACGGTTCAGCTTCTCGGTCAGCAGCGAGACCGGGTTTTCCCCTTCGGTGAACAGCCCGTTTCGCTCCGAGTTGACGATCACGCCGTCCACGTCAACCACGGCTATCTTGTCGACCACCACCATGCCGGGCTCGCGGATGATCGTCGTCTCCTCGAGGGTCTTGTCGGCCGGGATGGGGATGATCTTGTACCCTCCCGTGGGCCCGCACCCTACCGCGCTCGCCAGACAGACGGCACAAACGCAGGTCGTGACCATCCGAACCGATCCAGTTAACCGCATGGGGAATTCTCCTACGTAGGTCGGCGATGGAGATCGAAGATTGTACCGCCCCGGCGCGACCGTGTGAAGCTCAGCGCCCCCGCTCACCATCCGCCCTTGCATCGTCGTAGGGCCCGCCTATGATTCGGCCAGACCGTCAGCACAAATCGCCGAGGAGACGGACGCATGGCAGAGCAGGTGTTCTTCATTCCCGCCAGGTTCGATGATCCGCCCGACGTGTGGTCGAGCAAGATCGCGGCACTCTACGAACGCGCCGAGCTGGGCCGGACCGTCACCAAGAACGACCTGGTGGCCATCAAGCTGCACTTCGGCCAGCCGGGCAACACGTGTCACCTGCAGCCTCACCACGTCAAGTCGTTGGTGGACTGTGTCCGAGCGGCTGAAGGCAAGCCCTTCCTGACCGACACCTCGACGTTGTACGCGGGGCGTCGCAGCAACGCCGTGGACTACCAGATGGTGGCGCACGAGCACGGGTTTACGATCGAGAGGACCGGCGCCCCCGTCATCATGTCCGATGGGCTGTTCGGTTCGGCGGAGATCGAGGTGCCCATCAACGGTCGAGACGGCCGGAAGGTTGCCCTAGCCGCCGACATCGTCCGAACGCAGGCGTGTCTGGTGGTCACACACGTCACCGGCCACTGTCAGGTAGGCCTCGGGGGGGTGATCAAGAACGTGGCCATGGGAACCGCCAGCCGCAAGGGCAAGCTCCACCAACACAGCCTGGCCAAGCCACGCATCGAACCGGAAGAATGCCTGGCCTGCGGGGAGTGCGCAGAATGGTGTCCGGCCGACGCCATCGTCGAGGCCGACGGCGCCTCGGCCATGGCCATCGATGACGATCGTTGTATCGGCTGCGGGGAATGCCTGACCGTCTGTAGGAACAACGCGGTGAAGTTCGACTGGAAGCTCGGCTCGGCCGAGATGCAGCGCAGGATGGCTGAGCAGGCCGCGGGCCTGCACCACCAGAAGCGCGGCAGGATCGCCTACGTCAGCTGCCTGGTGAACATCACCAAGGACTGCGACTGCATCGGCAAAGAAGGCACCGTCGAGATCGACGACATCGGCGTGCTGGCCGGCGTCGCGCCGCTGGCCGTCGAACAGGCCACGCTCGATCTGATCCGGGACCGCAGCGGTCTGGACCTGTGCGCGCGGTACTGGCCCGAGATCGACCCGACGCTTGTGCTCGGGCATGCAGCGTCGCTGGGCGTGGGCACCACCGAGTACGATCTGGTCGAAGTGAAGCCCCACTGATCGTTTTCGCCAACCGGGCCGCGGGCCGCGAATCGCCGCGAATGAGTGGTCTTGGGCGGGCCAGCGATGCAGCCGCGGCAGGTCATTAATCAAAGCAGCGATTGCGCTACAGCCAGGCCCGGTTTACCGCGTCGGCGACTGTGGACAACCCCAACCTAGGGTGCCTAGCGTCGTATAGAAGGTTGTGAGAAGCCGAACCGGAGTCGGCCTAAGCTGTGAGAGAGACAGGGGCTTAGCGAAATATTCGGGAATTGCGTGTTTTACATTTGACGAGCCCCACATCTTGGGGTATTACATATGTTGTCCTCAAGATCTAGTGCGAAACCTGCTGACCCCGGCGGAGGCGGTTTCCAGATCAGTCACAGCTGTCAGCAGGTGGTCCAGGGTGAAGAGCTAGCACTACGAGTCACCGTGCCTGAGTGGCACAAACAGGTGAGGATCCGTTGCGGCGTGGCGGTCAGGCAGCGGAAGCACCGGCCAGTTTGGCCACCGGGATAGGGCCAAGGACGGCACCGCTCGGTTGTTGCGGAAGGGTCTGGTTGGTGGGCGACCTCTCAACGGAGTGAACGATGGCGAACCCAGCGGACGACGGCGGAAACGGCAACGCGGGCAAGGAAGCTCTGCGCCTGACCGACAATGCGATTCGGGTCCTCGAGGCCCGCTACTTGAGGAAGGAGGAGTCGGGGAAAGTCGTAGAGCGCCCGGAGGATCTCTACAGTCGCGTCGCCGACACCATTGCCAAGGTCGAGGCAACCCACTACGGCGGATCCGGGGTAGACCGAGACGCGTGGGCATGTCGCTTCTACAACCTGATGGCCAGCGGGCGATTCATGCCCAACAGCCCGACGCTGATGAACGCCGGTCGCGAGATGGGCATGCTCAGTGCGTGTTTCGTGCTCCCGGTCGAGGACAGCATTGACGGAATCTTCGATTCGATCAAGCACACGGCGCTGATCCAGAAGGCCGGCGGGGGTACGGGGTTCGCGTTCGATGAGCTCCGCCCGACCGGGGACTACATCCGGTCCAGCGGCGGGACGACCTCTGGCCCCATCAGCTTCTGGCGGGCGTTCAGCGAGGCCACCAACGCGATCCAACAGGGCGCGTTCCGCCGGGGCGCCAACATGGGGATGATGTACATCCATCACCCCGACATCCTCAAGTTCCTGCACGCCAAGCAGGACCTCAACGCGTTTACCAACTACAACATCTCGGTGAAGCTCACCGATGCGTGGATGCGGCAGTTCGTCGAGGACCCTGATTCGCCTCACATGGTCCGGAACCCCCGAACGGGCCAGGCGTTCTACATCCCGCGAGACATTGATATCTGGGAGTACGGCATCCGGTCGCTGATCCCGGCCGCCTGCGAGCCGACGGAGTCGGATGCCTCGGCACATAGCCAGACCCCGCGTCCGGTTGGGCCTGTTCCGGCCGACTACGAGGGGAAGGTCTACACCAAGCAGGACGTCTGGGACATCATCATCCAGAACGCCTGCCAGACCGGAGAGCCTGGGGTCGTCTTCATCGACGAGATCAACCGCTACAACACGACGCCTCATCTCGGGCGGATCGAGGCCACCAACCCCTGCGGCGAGCAGCCCCTCCTGCCCTACGAGGCCTGCAACTTGGGCAGCATCAACCTGGGTAGGTTCGTCCTGGACGCCGGGACGGAAGGGGCACGCGTCGACTGGGACGCCCTACGCCAGACCGTCCACGATTCGGTCCGATTCCTGGACAACGTCATCGACGCCAACCGATACCCGCTCGAACAGATCGATTCGATGTGCAAGCGGAACCGCAAGATCGGGCTGGGCGTGATGGGGTTCGCCGACGCCCTGTTTCAGCTCTCCGTCGGCTACAACACCGACGAGGGCGTCGCCTGGGCCGAGCGGTTCATGGAGTTCGTCAACGAAGAGGCGCACAACGCCTCCGAGCAACTGGCACATGAACGAGGGTCTTTCCCCAACTGGCAGGCGAGCACGTGGGAAACGGAGCATCGCCGCCCCATGCGCAACGCCGCCTGCACGACGGTGGCACCGACGGGAACGATCAGCATCATCGCCGACTGCTCCGGGGGGATCGAGCCGCTGTTTGCCCTGGTCTTCTACCGCAACGTCCTTCGGGGCAAGAACGAGGCCCAGGGGCCTTTGCTGCAGGTCAACGCCTACTTCCGCAAGGTGCTGGAAGAGCGAGGCATCTATAGCGAGGGTATGATGGAGCACGTCGCCACGGATGGCACCCTCGCTCATATCGACGACGTGCCCGAAGACCTGCGGAAGGTCTTCGTATGTGCCCATGACGTCTCGCCTGCCTGGCATATCAGGATGCAGGCCGCCTTCCAGCGGCACTGCGATGCATCGATCAGCAAGACCATCAACTTCCCCAACGACGCGAAGGCCGAGGACGTGGATCAGCTCTACCGAATGGCCTTCGAGTTGGAATGCAAGGGGGTCACGGTCTATCGAGACGGTTGCCGCGATGCGCAGCCGATGGCCTTGAAGAAGAATGATGAAGCGCATTGCAACGGCAACCATCGCGTCGGGAGCGCCCAGGAGGATGCGGAGGTCGCGCCGCAGCAAGTGGATCTCGAACCCCGCCAATTACCAGAGATCGTCAGCGGCCTCCGCATCCGACAAATGACGCCATTCGGCAACATCCACGTCAAGATCACCGTGGACCCCCGGACGGGCCAGGAGCTTGAGGTCTTCGCCCAGCTTGGGAAGGGCGGGGATGTTGCCGCCAGCGATCTGGAGGCCATCTGCCGGATGATCAGCCTGTGGCTGCGGGCGGGGGGCTCGCTGACCCACGTGATCAAGCAGCTCAAGGGCATCGGGTCGAGTCTGCAGATCCCCACGAAGGACGGCCGGATCATGAGCCTCGGCGACGGCTTGGCGCGGGCGCTGAGGAAGTATCAACGCGCCAAGGAGGTCTTCGGGCTCGAAGACTTGCTCCTGGGACGGGCGGACCTGAGCGAACTGGACAACCCCGGACCGCCCCCCAAGATCTCGAACCCCCCGGCCACGTCGAAGGACGACCGCGGGAATGGCAATGGGGGCAACGGGAACGGGGGTGCGAAGCGGGGCGGGAACGGAAAAGGTCAAAGTCTAAAACGACGGTCGGAATCCGAGGAAATGGCACCGGCCACGGGAGTGCGCCACGGCCGGTTGTCGGCGGGCCTGCTTGCGGAGCCTTCCTCCGCAAGCCAGCCCCCGACGGCTCGCACGGCGTTCAAGGTCAAGTGCCCTGAGTGCAATGCGGAGCTCACCTACAGCGAGGGATGTGTGACTTGCCAGGGCTGTGGGTGGGCGAGATGCTAGGCAATGCTTGCCGAAAATGTCTGGCGGGAATGCTGGAATTGGCAAGAAAAGGCCGGATTTTTGTTGCCGCGGCGACAAATCATGCTAGAATATCTAACGGAAACATAGCGGTGTGTCGATAAGGTGCGTAGCGACGATTCATCCGGAGGTTGATTCGCCCCCTGCGCACAAAGGCGCAGGTATACTACAACGGCTTCTTTCCCCTCCGGAAAGCACCGGGACCGCCCTTGAGGCACCTGGTGCTTTCTTTTTGTAGATGCAGTCTGGGTGGGCTTCCGCTGCAGCCCAAACACGGTTGGGGTTGAAGGGAAAAACACGTTCTTCTCGGGCGGCTGGGCTACACGGACCTCGAAGGGTCAGGCCCGCTCGGAGAACAGGCCCGCTCAGAGAACACCGCCTGTGCGGCCGCCAACCCGGCGCCGAGCTTGACGCCGTGTCCCATGTCGGCCAGGACCAACTCGAGGGCACCGATGGCGCCCAGCGTGTCGGCGACGTCAACGTATCCCATGTGGGAGATGCGGATGACCTTGCCCTTCAACTCCCCCTGGCCGCCCGCAAGATGGACGCCATATCGTTGTTTCAGAGCGGTGCGGAGGGCCGGCTCGTCGATCCCATCCGGAACACACAAAGCCGACACCGAGTCCGACGGATCTGTCGCGAAGACCTTCAAGCCCATCGCCTCGGCGGCCGCCCGCGTCGCCCGCGCCAGCAACGCCGTGCGCGCCCACACTCCCTCGATGGTTTCCTCTCGGATCATCCGCAGCGTCACCGCCAGACCATGGATCAGCGCATTGTTGGGCGTGTAGGGCGTGTCGTCATCGGCGAGTGACTTGCGGTAGGCCTTCGGGCACAGATAAAACGATCCGGACGCAAACGACTCGGCCCGCTGCCAGGCTCGCCCGCTGACCGCCAGGAAGCCCAGCCCCGGCGGGAGCATCAACGCCTTCTGACTTCCGGTGACAACCACGTCCAAACCCCATGCGTCCGTCTTGACGGGCAAGGCGCCGACGCTGGTGATCCCGTCGACGAGCAGCAGAACGTCTTGCTCCCGCTCGCGGACGACGCGGGCGATGCCCTCCAGATCGCTGACGGCTGCGGTGCTCGTCTCGCTGTGGGTGATGATCACGGCTGCGATGGATGGATCTTCGGTCAGGAATTGCTGGACGACGTCGGGCTTGGCGCCGTGGCCCCACTCCAGGTCGTAGTTGACGTGGTCGATGCCGTGCGCTTCGCAGACCTGGGCCCATCGCTCGCCGAACTTCCCGCCTCGCGCCACCAGGACCCGTCTGTCGGGTGGACAAACGCCCACGATGCCGGCCTCCATGGCCGCCGTCCCGGAGCCCGTAACCGTCAAGACCGTGCCCGTCGTCCGGAAGACATACTGCAGGTCCTCCGTGACCTGTCTAAAGACCGCCCGAAACTCGGCCGTGCGATGGTGCTCGACGGGCCGGGCCATCGCCAACAGGGCCTCCGGCGGCACCGACGTCGGCCCAGGGGTCAGGAGCCGCAGCTTGTTCATGGTCAACAGCTCCACCATGTGATCGGGTCCCCTACAGCTTCAGCCGTGGGAAACGCCCATCGGTGAGGAATCCGTGCGCCCCATTGCTTCAGCGGTGGGGCCCCCGCTGGTCCGGCCGTCGGACGGGAGTCACTGGCCCGTTATTCGACGACCGCTTGGGGATTGTATCGACGCGGGCAACGACCGACAAGAATCGGCTGATCTGCGCACGTCGGCGCCGTGGGTCGGTGAATCAGGAGGCCGGTCTGCTTTTGGAAGGGCGCCCTGCTTGCTCCTGACGCGCGAGGATGGAATAAAGCCGCGACCGCGAGATGGCCAGTGCCCTGGCGGCATTCGTCTTGTCACCGCCCGTTACCCGCAAGGCCGCCATCACCGCCTGCCACTCGGCCTGCCGCAACGTCATCACACGTTGGCTCGTCGGCGGATAGGCCGGCTCTGTCAGGCACACCCCGAGGCCGCCTTCCGTCAGGATCGGTTCGGGGAAGTCTTCCGGCGTCAACACGTCCCGGTCGCAGGTCACCAGGGCGTACTCGACCGCGTTGGCGAGCTCCCTGACGTTGCCTCGCCACCATTCGTCCTCGAGCCAGCGGCGCGCCCGGTCAGACAACCGCCTGTGGGGTTCCTCGTAGATGGCCGACTGTAGGTCCAGGAAATACTCCGCCAGCGGGACGATGTCTCCGCGGCGCTCTCGCAACGGCGGAACCTCCAAGCGGAAGCTGGTCAATCGATAGAACAGGTCCTCGCGGAACTGCGCGGCGCGGACCAACGCAGGCAGATCCCGGTTGGAAGCGGCCAGGATCCGGACGTTCACGGGAATGGGTTCGGTCTGCCCGACGGGGATGACGCTGCGTTCCTGCAGAACGCGGAGCAGCCGCGTCTGCAGCGACAGCGGCATATCGCCTACCTCGTCGAGGAAGAGTGTGCCGCCATGAGCGGCCCGCACGTAGCCGGGCCTGTCCCCCTCGGCCCCCGTGAACGCACCGCGGATGTGGCCGAACAGCTGGCTCTCGATCAACGTTTCGGAGAAGCTGGAACAGTCAACAGCGATGAAGGGTCCGTCGGCGCGCGGAGAACGGTTGTGGATCTCCTGCGCCACGCGCTCCTTGCCCACCCCTGACTCCCCCGCGATCAAGACCGTCGTGTGCCGAGCCGCCAACGCGTCGATCTGCATCGCCAGGACCTTGCTGACCGGATCGACGCACACGAATCTTGATACCGGGGACGCCCGGTCTGGGGAGGCCGGTGGCTCGAGCGGCGTACCTCGAGCTGGACCGCCGCCATCGGCCTGCTGGAAGCCCATCGGTGCCCCGTGCATGATCTCCTCCCGCCTACGCGGGTGACAAGACCATCAGTCGGGTCGGCTCCGTCCAACCGGTTATCAGAGGGTGAATCTCCAACTCCCCCTAGAGGGTTCCTCCACGCCCTCTCTAGGCCTACAGAACGATCAGACCGGATCATCTATTGCGTGCTGTCCCCCGTGAGGGCCTCCTCAGACAGACAGCCAATCCGTCGAACCAGCCTTTCGCTCTAGGCCCATAACTATCCTACGCAATCTGGCAGGGCCCGGTCAACCCTCGCTGGGCCGATCCATTCGCTTTTCCCGGGGCGCAGCCGTAACATCATGCTTTTCAATAGCTTGAGAAGTGCCGCCCCGTCGGCCAGCCTGGCTCGATCGACGAAAAACCGGCCCCAGCCTCGCCGGACACTTGTACACGTCGATGACTGGACGGACCCCAGGAAACCCCGACGCGTGTTACGATCATCAGCGACGTGATACGTTCCGGCGTCGCCGTCTCGCTGCCACCACGCCCATCAAGAGCAGCCCGCCAGCCCAGAATGGCGCCATGCCGCCGCCGCCGCACTTGAAGGCGGCCGTCACCTCGCGGTCAGCGTTCATCACGATGGTCGTCGACGCGTTGGCGTCGAGGACGGCGTGGTTGGCATCTCCGGGATAGTTCGGGTCATAGATCACCCAATGCCTGAAGGCCTTGCCTTCGTTGGGCGTCGCCGTCAGCGTCACGTTCGCGTCGGCCGGGTAGGTCGGTGAGTTCGGGTCGTTCGGCTCGGGATCGAACGTCACCGACCCCCAAGCTGCGTTGATGACCTCCAGCGTCAGCGTGTGGGTGGTCGGCTCGCCCACGATGGCCGCGGCGGTGGCGTACCAGCCCAGCGCGATCCGCTGTTGGCCGGCCGTGTTGAGATGCCCGCCGTCGCTGGTGTAGCCGCTGTACAGTTTCTGATACGTCCCGCCGCTGTAGCTGAAGGTGTACGCCACGCCGTTGGGGTCGTGGGCCTCCATGTCGGCGATGTCGAACAGGAGCTTGCCGTTGCTGATGCAGTGGGCGCGGACGGCGTCGTTGTAGTTGTTGCGCTTCACGTTGTTGTAGTCCTCGCTGGTCATCAGCGGCATGGTGATGTACACGAAGACCGTGTTGGGATAGGACGCCTCCAGGGCGGTCATGATGCTGATGTAGTCGTTGGGGTCGGCGTTCTGGTCGATGTAGCAGAACTTGTCCATGGCCATGTCGACGTCCGGATCGTGCCAGCCGGAGACGCGGACGGAGTTGTCGAAGATCGTGAGCTTGTCCTGCCAGCCCGGATTGCCGCGGCTGCAGTCGTAGATCGTTCCGTTCACCGTCGGGTCGGGCGGGTCATAGGCCCGAAGTTGGCTGCTGTTGTAGCTGACGGCGGTCCGGGTCAGCTGATAGCGGTTCGGGTCGGCCGAATGCAGCGACGTCATCCCGGTGACCATGTTCGACCCCACCGAGGCGTGCGAGAAGAACCACTTCTGCTGCCCGATGGCGTCCATCGTCGCTTGCGGCAGCGACGCGACGTCGTCGACATCGTCATGGTCGACGATCTGTCCCGTCGCCACGGTCCGGCACATCCCCAACCCGATCACCACACACACCGCCGCGCGCACCATACCTGACACCTCCGCGAGCCCGTTGAAACAGATCACATCCGCTCGCCCACCGCGGTGGTGGACCTTCCGTATCCGTCGCTCAGTCAAGGGAGCCGCCTCTCTCCCGGCTCCACCCTTCACCATTATACAATGCCCGGGGGTGTCGCGCTCACCGCCGCCGCCGGACGGCGGCGACGAGCATCAGCACCAGGCCGATGGGGATGGCTGCCTCCACGGCGCCCGCGGCGCAGGGGGGCTTGCGGTGTGTCCATTCGTCTGCGCCCATGTCGACGAACGGACCCATCCGTCGCGGCTCACCGTCGATGTCCGTCTGGGCGGCATAGTCGGCGTCCGGATCGCCGGCGTTCCGGCAGGGCGACGCCCCCGTCAGATGATAGGCCTGCTGCGGCACGGCGTTCGGATCATAGAACAACGGATCCGCGTCGATGTTCCCCTCGCCCCAGATCAGTTCGCATCCTGGATACACGAAGACCGCGTTCGGCCCCCCTTGCACGTCGGAGTACTCAACTGTGACGGCTGAGTCGAACAAGTAGATGGCGATCTGTGGCGCGTTCGGCGCGGTGTTGCCCCAAACGATGCAGTTTCTCAGCGTCGGATCGGCCCAGTCATATGTGTAGACGCCCCCGCCCGCGTTCTCAGCCGAGTTCCCGGCGATCGTGCAATTGGTGAACATGAACGCAGACTTGTCATGGCCCACGCCCCCTCCGGCCGAGGCCGAATTCCCGCTGATCACGCAACTCGTGACCGTTGGGCGGCTGAGCCCCCAGGAGGCGATTCCCCCGCCGTAGCCCCCAGCCGTGTTCCCGGAAATCGTGCAGTTCAGGACGGTGATGTCGCTCCCGTGGTCGTAACAGTCGATGCCCCCGCCGAAGCCATCGGCTGAATTCCCCGTGATGAGGCAGTTCCTGATCGTCGGCGTGGCCCAGCCGCACAGGATACCAGCGCCCGACCAACCGACGCCGTTGCTGATCGTGAATCCATCGACGACGGCATCGGGGCCCTCGCCGCTCTGAAAGTGGAAACCCCGCCCGAGCCCCTCACAGTCGATGACGCAGTCGTCGGGGCCTCTCTCGCTGCGCAATGTGATGGCCTTCCCGCCGAAATCGAGATCACGATTGCCTGGCCCATCGTGCGTGCCGTCTGCCACCAGGACGAGTTCGTACTCCTCGGCGTCGTCGATCGCCGCCTGGATCGTCGGATACTCAGATGGGACACGGAGCATCTCCCTGACGTGTAGCTGCACCCGAACCGCGCGAGGGCTGTTGACGGCGCTCGCGTCGACCACCTGTACCAGACACGCATAGTCACCCACCGCCAGCCCACAGGGGTCCGCGGCCAGAGTCGCACCGCCCAGCGGTGACGGGGACTCACCCGACAGGGGGAACACTTCCAGCCATGCACAGTCCTCATTGATCGTCCAGGCCAGTGTGCCCGTGCCTCCGTTGAGGATCGATAGGCCCTTGGCATCCGGCTCCGGCCCGCCGACGTGGGCGAACAAGTTGAGGACGTCCGCGTTGACCAGGACGGATGGTCCCCCGCCGGTGCGCTCGTAGGCGCCCATGTCAGCCACGGCGCTGCCGTTTCCATCGCCATCCGCGGCCCGGGGGAGCCCATCCTTGTCTGTGGCCGGGAGCCCGCCGGGCGGCGTGTTCGTCCCGGCATCGATACAGGGGGAGTTCGGGGCGAGATGGCAATCGTGTGGGAGCGGCACGAACCCCGGTTCGACGTCGATGTTGCCCTCGCCCGGCCAACCGCCGCGGATGTCGCTGTACGTGACGGTTGGATACCCGTCGATCTCCCTCGACCCGCGTCTCTTCGACCACACGATGCTGTTGGTGATCGTCATCTCAGCGAGGCAACTGATGCCCATTCCTTGCCCGTTCCTGGCGCCGTTGTACCAGATCGTGCAGTTGGTGATCGTTACCCCCCCGGACGCCCAGATGCCTCCGCCTCCGAACCCCATCCAGCTGTCAACCGTGGTCACTGAGTTCTCGCAGATAGCGCAGTTCTCAATGGTAGAGCTGTCACTAACGGAGATCCCCCCACCGCCGAACTCCGCTGAATTGTGCGCGATTCTGCAGCCAATGATCGTCGCCCCCCCCTCGCAGGAGATTCCCCCACCTAGACTGGCGCGACACCGAGTGACCACAGAGTTGATGATGCACGGACTTGCGTCTTCCAGACATCGCATGCCCCCCCCATAGAGCTCGAGATCGCTGCCAGGCGCGTAACCATTGGTCACCGTCAAGCCAGCGACCACCGAATTCGCGTCCTCCCCGCTGTGGAAGTGGAACCCCCGGTGCGGGTCTTCCTCGGTGCCCTGGCAGTCGATGACGGTGGCGGCGACGAGGGTGGGGTCGTTGGGGTCGGTGCTTCGGACGGTGATGGCCCGGCCGGCGTAGTCCAGGTCGCGGTTGCCCTCGCCCCGGTACGTGCCCGGGGCGATGACGACCTCGTCGCCATCCTCGCTCGCGTCGATGGCCGACTGGATCGTCGGGTAAGCACTCGGCACGTGTCGCTCGACCGCTGCGGCGGATGAACTGATCAGCAGCCCTGCGATCGCAATCCGCACCGCAAGCCGGGCTGTACCGTCTATTCGGCTCAGCTTCATGATTTCGCCTCTTAGTCCCCCCGCCCTATAAGAACCACAAGGGCACTTTCCGTTGTGTAGTATAGCAGGTTCTGGGCGAGATTTGCCACGGCTGCGGCCGGGGGCTTCAGGCTCCAGACTTCAGGCCTCAGGCCCAGAGCCCGGGACCCCTGTTCCGCCGTGGCATGGGTGTCTTGCCCATGGATCTTCACGGGCGAGACGCCCGTGCGACGTTGCCCGGAACCCCGAACCCGGAACCCGGAACCCGACCCTCGCCTACCTCCGCCGGCGCCGGGCGTACAAGGCGAGGCCGACCAGCATCAGGAAGATCGGCAACAGCGGCGCTGCCGTGCCGCTGCCGCACTTGAAGACGGCCACGACGTGCTGGTCGGCGTTCATGGCGAGGGCGAGCGTGTGGTTGGCGTCGACGGCGACGTAGTTGGCGTCACCCGGATGGTTGGGGTCGTAGACCTCCCACTGCTTGAAGGCCTTGCCGTCGATGGGCGTGGCCGTCAGCGTGATGGCCTGGTTCGGTTCGTAGAGGGGCTGGTTCGGATCGACGTCGACGGATCCCCACGAGCCGTTGACCACCTCGAGCGTCAGACTTCGTCGCGTGTCCAGGTCGGCCCATTCCAACTCGACGCGGGCGGTGTATCCGGGGTCCAGCCGGCCGTTGAACCACAACGTCATGTCAGATCGGTCACGATAGGCGACGCTCATCTTGTGCAGGCCCGAGGTGCCCATCACGCTCCAGTGGCCGTCGAGCGTGGCGGTTTCGTTGGCGTCTTCGAGGTCCTGGTAATAGTTGGCCATGAACTCGCCGCCCGAGGGCGTGTACGTGCCGTCGGTCTCGCTGTTGGTGGTGATCAGGACGTCCCCGCCGAAGTAGGACGCGTGCGGCTTGCGGAGCTTGTAGAAGGTGGGGGTGGGCGTGCGTCGACAGGTGATGACGGCCCCGTGGGCTTGGGGGACGTAGTAGTTGATGAAGCTGCCCGTGCCGGCGTTGTAGTTCTGGAGCTCGGCGAAGACCTCATCGGCGTGACCGGCGAGGTTCGGGTCGGTCACCAGGGCCAGGGCGTACCTCGCCGCGACGGACCGCGCCAACCACGGCGTGATGGGCGAGCCGCTGCCGGAGCCGTAGTCGTGCAGCGACGCCTGCGTGCCGAACTCGTTGACGGCCGTGATGACGGTCACGTATCCGGGCCAGCCGAGGTTGGCCCAGGCCGGCGACCCGTCCGTCGGCAGCCAGACGCACAGGACGTGGTGGTTCGCCATCGCTACGGGCGTGCTGAAGTCCAGCCGCCGCGTGCTGAGCGTCTGGATCGGGCTGGCCACGAGATGTCCCCAGCACGAATGGCTGCGGCAGAGGACGTCCATGTACCCCAGATCGCTGAAGAGGTTCATGACCTTCAGGTCGATCTTGTCGATGCCGGCGGCCGGCTCGAGGACGGCGAGCGCGGCGACCATCCCGTCCAGCTCATCCTCGATCTCGTCGGGTTTCCAGACGGTGTTGTTGGCGACGGTGAGTCGGGCCAGGGCGTACAAGGAGCCGATGTAGTCCTTAAACTGGTCGACGCCGTCGGCGATCTCGTCGTGCATCAGCGAGGCGTGGGCGTAGCCCATGTCATAAGGGCTCCCCCAGACGCGCAGGACGGTGTAGCCCTTTCCGCTGCTGATCTGCTGGTCGAGGATCTCCCCGTTGACGCCGAGCAGCGTCGCGGGGCAGGCCGTCAGCAGAGCCACTGCCAAGACCCATGCGGCACGTAAGGACGGCGCGATTCTGGATCGACTTGCAGACTGACGCATCGACAAGACCCTCCTGTCCCGGCCCCGTCAGGGCTTGCGGCTCGCGGGGGCCGGCTCGTGTGGAGATGACGACCTGTGACGTGATCGACGACGGTGGGGTGATCCCCCGGACCCCGTCACGCGATTCCCCTTTCTTGTGCGACTTCGACCTCATCCGTTCGCTGTCGGCCAAGCCGGTCGCTCGTTACGTCGTGGCGGTCCGCGAGCCGTGTCGAGGTCGGCGCTCGGGCGGCGGCCCGCTGCCGATCCGCCCGAAGATCATCCTGCCGGCCGACGTCTGCAGGACGCTGGTCACGCTGATGTTCAGGCTCTGGCCGATCTTGTCCCGGGCCTGCTCGACGACGACCATCGTACCGTCCTCGAGGTAGCCCACCCCCTGTCCGACCTCTTCTCCGGGCTTGATGATCTTGACGTCCATCGTCTCGCCCGGCAGGACGACGGGCTTGAGGGCGTTGGCCAGGTCGTTGATGTTGATGACGTCCACGCCGTGAAGCTGGGCGACCTTGTTGAGGTTGTAGTCCGTGGTGATGACCCGCCCGTTGAGATCGTGGGCCAGCTGCACGAGCTGGCTGTCGACCGGTTCCTTCTCGGTGCCCCTGGGCGGGGGGTTGTTGGAGATCTGGATGTCAATCTTGGGGTTGGTCTGCAGCGTGTTGAGCATGTCGAGTCCGCGGCGGCCGCGGTTGCGCTTGAGCCGATCGTTGCTGTCGGCGATGCCCTGCAACTCCTTGAGGACGAACTTGGGCACAAGCAGCTCCGATTCCAGGATCCGCGTCTCGCACACGTCGGCGATCCGCGCGTCGATGATGGCCGACGTGTCCAGAAGGATGGGCCGGCCCCCTTTCATCTCCTTGCTGAACTGGACGTAGGGAATCACCAGGCGGACGTCGTCCTTGGTCTGGAGGACGAAGCTGATCGACAGGTAGCAGACGTAGACGCCGAGCAGCAACTTCAGGACGTTGTGGAAGGGACTGCCCTCCCACGTCGGCTTGTAGGTCTGGAACAGCAGGTCCAAAATCAGGCTCAGGCCGTACGAGAACAGCAGCCCGGCCGCCAGTCCGAAGACCAGGGCCCCGACGGCCCGAAGCGACTTCTCCGCCGTCAGCAGGTCCAGGGCCACCAGGGCGATCCCCAGGCCGATCGCGCCGAGCCACAGCGTGATAACGGCCACTTCCGGACCTCTTGGGTCGTACACGGACTCCTCGCCGTAGTAGCTGGTGACCACCACGCCGACCAGCCCGAGGAAGAAAACGCGCAGCAGTAAGAGCAACATCGCCGCGACTCCTGAATGATGAGACTTATGATCGGGCCCGCTTTCGTATGACGGATGCGCGGGCGCGGGCTGAATCCCTCCCAGACATCGTCGTCCGGCAAGGTATCTTGGGAGGCGTCGTCCCGCCGGTGACAGTCAGACGCCCACTCTATCGAATATACCACAGGCCACGAACCCCGCCAACGCACGAGGGCGCTGCTCAGTAGACGCTTGCGTTCGTCGGGGGTCTGATTGCACCCCTCCAGATGGTTGAGGCCGGCGGCGGCAGGTTGCTTCTGTGAGCGAGCGATCCCGACCGGATATGCAAGCGAGGCCGCGTCTCGGCAAGAGACGCGGCCTCGCGGGTACGACTTGGTGAGCTTCTTAGAGACTTCGTTGCAGCCTCCAGTCAGCGTCTGACTACCGTCGACGACGCAGCCAGGCACCGGCACCGGCCAGACCCAAAGCGGTGAAGCCGCCCAGGGCCGGATCGGGCACCACGTGGGCCGTCCCGACGATGTCCACGATCAGATCCAACGTCAGGGTCTGCGTGATCGCCGTGACCCCAATCTCGAACCCGAACGTCCCGTGGATGTTCACGGTCACGATGTCGGTACCCACGCCCGACGTGGTGATGGTGATAGCGTAGGGCAGTGGCTCTCCGGCCCACATCCTCGTGTCGAGCGTCGTGTTCAGCAGACCCGACACGACGACGACCAGCTCGAGATACGCATCGGTCTCGAGGACGCCAACGCCGCCCGGGCCGATGTGACCCGGCACGACCGCCGCGAAGTCCTTGAACACCGCGGATCCGCTCGCGACCTTGGCCGTGGCCAGACCCATCAGCGAGAGCTCGAGCCCCTCCGAGTTGCCCATGTGGCTCCCCGTGAGGATGAACGTGTCGCTCTCACCAATGTGGCCGTCGCTGGCATAGATCACCATGCCGAACGTGCCATCCACCAACGCGGTCACCGGGTCCGGCGAGGCGATCCCGTCGGGGCTCGTGTCGATGGTCAACGAGCCGGCGACGACATCGAAGTCCAGATCCATCGCGGCCCCCATCACAGGTGTGGCCGCCAAGCACAAAACTCCCAATACACCAAGTAACCTCATACCCTCATTCCTCCTTCCTTTGTGGGCTCTTCGCCCTCCGCTTTTGCCGCAGGGCCCGGTCCGCCAACCCCTTGGCTTCGGCGTTCTCAAGGAACCTACCAGAACGGTACAACCTGAAGACCCCTGAGACCTGCACAGTTCCCGCAAGACGGCTTGTCCTGCACACGCGCCGGCGAGGTACGTGGTGGAACTATTTTCTAGTACAGAGTTGGGAAACCTCCCCGTCCTCAGGCGGACACAGCACGCTCCCCTAGACGTGGAACTCGCCGTGCTGTGGCCTTTCGCACCTCCTTTACCACTCACACTACTGTACCCCAACCGAAAACGAAGGTCAAGGGCATTCCAAGAAGTTTTCACATGGGGACAGGCCTGCTTAGCTTGCTTTCCTCTAAGGTGTTACGGCAGGAGCCGAGGCCAGATTCCGCGGGGGGGTGGGTAGATCATGCGCTTTGCTTCCGTCGCGGGGGTGCGTGGCTGGCGTCGACCCGCACACAAAGGCGGGGCCAAGCCAGCGTCGTCTGGGAGTCTTTCGCTTCGTCGACGACCAGGCGTCACCCGCAACCGCCCTCGCGCGAATGGTGAGCCCGTCGAGGAACAGTGATCTGGCATGTAGACGCGTTCGCAGCAGGAGCGCCTCGATGCGTTCGCAGCGTCAGCAAAGCCACCTCCGGCGGACAGTTCAGACGGAAGTTAAACGGCCCAGACGTTCCCACCCCGGCCGTCACGTGGAGCCAGCGCCGGCCGATTCGGTGCAGTCCGTGCGTCTGGGCGCGACTGATCCGGTCGTTCACGGTCACGCTGCCGAACCAGGGGATCCGCCACTGACCTGCATGGGTGTGGCCGCTGAGCACCAGGTCGACGATGTCGTCGGGCAGGTGGTGGATCGTCGAGGGGACGTGGCTCAGGAGGATCGTGGGATGTCCGTCGCGGCAGCCCGCCAGCGTCTTGGGCAGGTCTGCCACCGATCGCCAACTGTCGTCGGTGCCGGCCAGATGGATGACGTGCCCGTTTGGCTCGATCCTTACAGACTCGTTCCTGAGGAAGCGGACAGCATCGGCGCCGAACTGCTGACTCAGGATGACGGCGTCGTGGTTGCCCGGCACGGCGTAGCACCCCAGGGGAGGGCGGAAGGGGCGGACGAAGCGGCGGATCAGCCGGGCGACCCAACGCCAGTCGCGGGGGTGCGCTGAGAAGTCTCCCGTCATGGCTAGTAGGTCGAAGTCCAACGCTGCCAGCCGGTCCTGCAGTCGCTCGTGGAACCGCGTCCAGCGCCGGAAGTGAAAGTCTGAGACGTGGGCGATCCGCAATGGCGCCATAGACGATGGCAAGGACGCGAGGGGGATCTCATGATGGCGGACAACGATGCGGCTCATGGTCGGGCAATTCCCCGGAACCCCCGGTGGCGGATGGGCGCCCGGACCCTCGAGATGCCGGGGCCGCTGGGCAACCGCCCGACCGCGCAAGCCCCTGGCGACGCCAGCGCGGGCAACGGGAGACCTTCACGCTCATAGTATGTATCGGGCAGGCTGGGGGTTCGGAAGAGCAGCGGGTCGCTGAAACGTGTCGGCGATCCTCGGGCTGGACCTGTCGCCCGATGTCAGAAGTTGTCGGCCCTCGGGCGGGGCGCTTGACGCTCGGCGTCGTGGACTGCTATACAAAGGAACGCTTGTCACTGGGACGGGCCCGACCTTCAGCTCAAGGAGATGACACAATGGTTCGCACGAAACGATGGGTGACCTACGCGGCAGCGCTCGGTCTGGTTGTGGCGTTGCTTCCGCAGGTGCAGGCGGAGGAGGCCGCCAAGCCGGCCACCAAGGTCGCGCCCAAGCCCGCCGGTCCGCAGAAATTCCTCGACGCGGTGCCCGACGACGCCTGGGGGTTCGTGGCCATCCCCAGCCTCAAGAACCTCGACCAGAAGCTCGGGGCTTTAAGCGAGAAACTGAACTTCCCGATCGATTCGCCCCTGACGCTGGCGATGGGCCAGTTGGGCATCGCCGACGGGCTCCGCGAAGAGGCGGGTTTGGGACTGGTGGTGCTGGACCCGACGGAGTACGGGACCCCTCCGGACATGCTGGTCCTGCTGCTGCCAACCACGGACGCCAAGGCCCTGTTGGAGGTGTTCGATCCTCAGGAGACCGAGGACGGCCTGATGCGGATCGACCTGATGGGCGAGGAGGTCTTCGCTCTGGTCAAGGGCGGCTTCCTGGCGGTTGGACCGGAGAAGACGGCCGTCAAGCACGTCGCGGGGGCCAAGAAGGGCATCGCAGGGCTCCTCAAGAAGGATCAGGTCGACCGGTATAAGAAGGCCGACATCTTTGCGATGTTGAACCTCCGTCCGGCGATCGAGATGGCCAAGCCGCTGGCCGGTCAAGCGGTCGCGATGCTCATGATGGACGCGATGGACGAGGACCCGGACGCCGATGAGCGGATCCAGAAGACCGCGCAGCAGGTCGTCGATCTCCTCGAGGAACTCAACACGCTGGAGATCGCCCTGGGACTGGACGACGCCGGGTTGCAGCTCAGCTTCTACCTGACGTTCCTCGAGGGCGAGGTGGTCAAGACCATCGCAGCCTGTAAGGGCACACCGAGCGCGTTGCTGGCCGGGCTGCCCAAGGACAAGTACATCCTGGCCATGGGCGTCAAGGGCGGCGGCGAGACGAAAGAGGGCGGTCTGCAAGACGGTCTGGCGCAACTGGCCCTGTCCCGTTCGGAAGTCGGCAGTGTGATCGACAAGGCCAAAATGGCCGAGCTCCAGAAGATCGAGAAGCAGCTCGAGGCCAAGGCGGGCGACAGCGGCGTGTCAATCAGCCTCCTGCCGGAGAACAGCGACGGCATGCTTGCCCTGACGGCCGTCTGGCAGATGAAAGACACCAAGGACTCCATGGCGCTGATCCGCAAGATGGTCGAGGGCTACAAGGGGGTGTTCAAGGATGAGGACATCGCCAAGGTCCTGGCCGGTCTGACCTGCAAGGCCGACGCCGAAAAGGTCGGCGGCGTCTCGGTCGATCACATCAAGCTGGACCTCTCGCAGCTGGAGGCCGACGACCAAGAGGTCGCAGAGATCGTCGCCGTTCTCAACAAGGTGTTCGGCAAGGATGGCGTGTTGATCCGACTGGCCCCTGCGGGTGACAAGCACATGGTGGCCACGATGGGAGGCGGCGCGAAGCGGCTGGAGGAGGTCATCAAGATCGCCTCGGCCGGCAAGTGCCCGCTCGCCGAGGACGATGGCGTCATGAAAGCCCGCAAGAAGATGCCCAAGAACCGGCTCTTCGAGCTGTACGTGGCCGTCGACGAACTCCTCAAGATCGTCAAGGAGATCTCCGGCATGCAGGAGATTCCGCAGATGGAGAAGGTGGGCGCCCCGGTGAGCATCTCGCTGGCAGCGGAGAAGAACTACGGACGACTGGACCTGCTCATCCCCACGGAGCTGATCGTCGAGATCAAGAACGTGGCGATGGAGGCCATGTTCGGTGGCGGCATGGGCGGCGGCACCGAGCCCAGCTTCTGACCCGGGGATTCCAACCCGAGTCGTTCGTTGTTTCGACACGGATACAGGGAAGGTCCACAGTGGACCTTCCCTGTTTCTTTGGGTGGATTGCCAGCCCGCTTGATGGCGGGTAGAAGACCCAGGGCGACCCCAAGCGCCTACCGCTGCCGCCAGGCGGCGGAGGGGCGTTGCCATCCGGAGGAGCGTTCCCATGCCAAGCCGCATTCACCCAATCACGGTGGGTCTGACGGCGGTCCTCCTGACGACGGCAGCGTTCGCGACGACCCAGCCCGCCGACACGCCCCGCGAGCACCGGGAAGCCATCCGTGCCGGGCGACACGAATACATCGTGACGATGCGGGGCAGCGTCGACGGCGTGATGACGCGCGACCCGATCGGGTACGGCGGCTGGCGGCAGACGTTCGAGCCCAATCATGAGGTCGTCCTGACCAACCGGGGGCCGACGGTCGTCAAGAACCCGTGGTTGTTCGTCAACGGTCGGGGTCACTGGCGAAACCTTAGCGAACTGGTCGGTCACGTCGTCACGCCGGGCATGTCCGGCGCCGACAAGGCGCGGGCCCTGTGGGAGTGGCATCGCCACCACCGGTTCCACTCATCAACGGGGACGCCCGAGTCGAGCAACGCCATCAAGGTCTACAACGTCTACGGCTACACGTTGTGTGGCAATGATTCGGTGGTGGTCGCCGACCTCTGGCGAGCGGCCGGGCTGAAGGTCCGATCCGGTAAGCCGCAGGGACACAGCACCAGCGAGGTGTTCTACGACGGGCGGTGGCACCTGCTCGACGGCGACGAGAACATCATCTGCCTGCTGCCCGACAACAAGACGATCGCCTGCGAAGACGAGATCATTCGCGATCACGAGCTGATGAAGCGGACGCACACGTACGGCATCCTGCGTCCCGACGGCCGCCGCGTGGACGAGATGTCCGCCGCACTGCACTGCCATCAGGACCGCAAGCACGGGACCAAGGGCACGGGCGGGCGACATGAGATGGCCTTCGAGCTGCGGCCCGGCGAGTCGATGATCTGGCGGTGGTCGAACGTGCACAAGTGGTACGGCGGCGATCAATACGGTTCGTGGTCGCGCGTCGGGCAACAGGTGGCCAACGGACAGCTCGTCTACGAGCCGGATTTCGCGAACGCGCGCCACGTTCGGCATCTCGGACAGCTCGAGAACGTGCGGGTCGTCGAGCTTGGCGGCACGTCGGCTCATCTGCGAGGGAACTGCAATCTGGGGCCCGCGCGCCTGACGGTGACGATGCGCTCGCCCTATGTCATCGTCGGCGGGCGCGTCGAGGGCGACTTCCGTCGCGACAACGCTGAGGACGAGATCCAGGTCGAGCTGTCGTTCGATGGCAAGAAGTGGGCACCGGTGTGGCGCGCCGACCGGATCGGCGACCAGCGCGCCAAGGTTGACATCGACGATCAGTTCCCGCGCACCGGCCCGGCGCGGTATCAGGTGCTGGTGCGGTTCAGGCTGGGGCTCGGCAAGGCCGGACCGACCGGGCATGTCTGGATGAAGGGGTTGAAGATCGCTCTGGACGTGCAGATGGCCCCGCTGACGCTGCCGGCACTGCGGTTGGGCCAGAACCGCGTGACCTACACCGACGAGACCACCGGAGCGCGAGAGGTGACGATCACGCACCGTTGGGTCGAGCGGTCGAGCTGGCGTCGCCCGGCGGCGCCGAAGATCGTCTTCCCCCGAGATGGTGATCGGACGGCGTCGACCCGACCACACTTCCGCTGGCAGCGTCCGACGCATCCCGACGGCGCGGCCATCGTCGACTATCAGTTCCAGCTCAGCGAGTACCCGGACATGCGGTGGGTGCTCAGCCCGAACTTCGACAAACTGATCGCCCGGACCACGTACCGCGGCAAGATCCCTGAGACGCTGGCCGACGGCTACGAACCGCCCTACGACGGCCTGCTGAATCCCGGTCAGCCCTACACCTGGCGGGTCCGGGCACGTGTCGCCCGCGGCGTGTGGGGGCCATGGAGCGACGCGGCGACGTTCGTCCCGCAGGGCCCGGGCGTGCCGATCGGTCTGACGACCGACGTCGATCGAATCGCCCGCACCGTCACGCTGCGATGGAAGCCCACCCCGAAGGGCCGGCGGCCGGTGCACTACGAGGTCTACGGAAGTGACGAGCGCGGATTCAGCCCCAGTCGCGAGCCCTACGACGTCGTCTCCGACGGGAGCCGAAACAAGCGCTTCGGTGCGAACCTGATCGCCACGGTCAAGGACACGAAGCTGCACGTCGTCGGGCCCGGGCTCAGCGATCCGAAGCTCAACAAGGTCTACTACCGCGTGGTGGCTGTGGACGAGAAGGGCGTCCGCAGCGGCCCGACGAGTTTCGTCGAGGCGCCGCATCCGATGATCGTCTCGAGACCGCCGGACCGGGCCCAAGTTGGGCAGGCCTACGCGTACCAACCGCGCGTGACGCGGTCGATCGGTCATCTGGTCGGATACACGGCCAAGGGCTCCCCCTACAACTACGCGTTCCGCTGGGGGGACGATCTGGCGTTCACGATGCCGCGCGGCCCGAGCTGGCTGAAGCTCGACGCCAAGACCGGCCAGCTCAGCGGCACGTCGCCCGCGTCGAGAAGCGGTCCGATAACGGTCGAGCTCCAGGTGGCCAGCCAGCTCGGCGGGCGCGATCGACAGGTCTACACGTTGCACGTCAGGCCGTAGAGCCGCGCGGTGTATGAAGGGCACGCAGGATCAGACGACGCGCTCGAGGAGGCGGCGGGATCGGACGTCGAGGGCGCGCCAGTCCTCGATGCGAAAGCGGTTGCCGTCGGCGTCGGCGAAGAGCAGCTCCCCATCGCCCAGGTCCTCGATCGTGTCGCGGATGCCCTTGGCGACAAACTCGCGCTCGCCGTGGTCCGTCTCGACGACGGAGTAGATGGCCCCGTACTCCTCCCTCAGGCTCACGACGCGGCGGATCGTCGGGGTGAAGTAGCGGCGTTCGAGGTCCTCGCGGATCAGCTTCTGCGAGGCCTCGTCGAGCACGCTCGTGTCGATGAGCATGCCGATGACCTTGTCCTTCCCGCTGAGGAACGCGATGTACCGCTCCGGATGGGTCAGGGGGAACACCCGGACGGCCTTGACGTCGAGGTACGACCGGTCGGCCTCGATCGTCAGACGGAATCGGCCCGAGGCGTCGCGGAAGAACCGCAGCGAGCCCGGCTCGAGCTGGTCGTAGTGGGGTTCCTGTTCGACCAGTAGACTGTGTTGGTGATCCAGTTTCGACATGCGTTCGGCCTATCCGTGCACGGCCCTGATGGCCGACAGCTTCGACTGCATCTCCACGAGCTTGTGGTAGATGCCCTTGTTGGCCAGGAGCTCGTCGTGTGTGCCGAACTCCGCCACCTTTCCTTCATCGATGACGACCAGCCGGTCGGCGTTGCGCAACGTGGAAAGCCGGTGCGCGATGGCGATGGTGGTCCGGCCCTTCACGAGACGCTTGAGGGCCCGTTGAATCAGCTCTTCGGTCTCGGTGTCCACGGACGAGGTCGCCTCGTCGAGGATGAGGATCTTCGGGTCGTTGAGCAGGGCCCGCGCGATCGCGATCCGCTGCTTCTCCCCGCCCGAGAGGCGCGTGCCCCGCTGGCCGACGCGGGTGTCGTACCCGTCGGGGAAACGGAGGATGAACCCGTGGGCGTTGGCGGCGACGGCGGCCTGGATGACGTCGTCGCGCGTCGCGCCCGGCCTGGCGTAGGCAATGTTCTCCGTCACCGTCCCGTCGAACAGATAGCAATCCTGCGGGACGATGCCGACGTGGCGGCGGAGGTCGCGGAGCCTGATCTTCCGCAGGTCCACGCCGTCCAGCATGATGCACCCGTCGCTGACGTCGTAGAAGCGGCAGAGCAGGTTGGTGATCGTCGTCTTGCCAGCTCCGGACCGCCCGACCAGGCCGATCATCTCGCCGGCCTCGATCTTCAGGCTCACGCCCTTGAGCACCGGCTTGTCGGGCTCGTAGGCGAAGTGGACGTCCTTGAACTCGAACGCTCCGCGGATCCGGTCGAGCGACTCGGCCTGGGCGTCCTCGTAGACCTCCTGGTCGGTGTCCATGATCTCGAAGAGCCGCTGGGCGGCGGTGAAGGCGCGGTTCATGAAATCGCTGAATCGCGTGAGCATCTGCAGCGGGCCGTAGAACATGCCCAGGTAGGCGATGAAGGCCATCAGCGTTCCGATGCTGATCGTCTCGGGGCGGTTCAGCACGCCCAGCCCTCCGAAGTACCAGACCAGGTACGTGCCCAACGTGGTGATGAAGCTGATGATGGGCATGGCCGTCGCCCACATGCCGTCGGCCACCGCCCACGCCTCGCAGAAATCGCCGCTCCGGACGCTGAACTTCTGGACCTCCTCGGGCTCTTGCGAGAAGGCCTTGACGATGCGGATGCCCGCGATGGCGTCATTGGCCAGGGCGCTCATCTTCGCGCGGCGCTGCCACCATCGGTGGTAGTACCCGCGGATGCGGCGGAAGAACCACAGCGTCAGCAAGACCACCGCGGGGGCCGGCAGCAACACGAGCAGGCCCAGCTTCCAGTTCATGATAATCAGGATCAGGCAGATGCCCATCAGCTGCAGCACGCTGGGCAGGACGAAGAAGCCCAGGATGATGAAGACGTCGTTGAGCATCATCGTGTCGCTGGTCAGCCGCGACATGATCGAGCCGGTCTGCGTCTTGTCGTGCCGGCGGAGGCTGAGCCCCTGGACCGCCTGGTAGAAATCGAACCGCACCCCGTGCATGATCTGCGAGCCCATCCAGGCCGACAGCCGCCCTCGAAGGACCGCCAGCAGCGCGGCCATCAACTGCAAGCCCGCCAGCGCCACGACCAGCAGCACGAGCTGCGCCGCGCCTTCGTCCATCGCGGTTCCACCCACCACCAGGACGTCGTCCACGAGGATCTTGATCAGGTAGGGCGGGCAGAGCTGGAGGCCCGTGCCGATCAGGATGCTGCTGCTGACCAACAGCGCCTTCCGCCAGTGGGGCAAAAGGTACTTCCAGAACCGCGCCGCCACCTGGTGCTTCTTGACGCAGGCGGGGCAGAAGCTGCCCTTCTCGGGCAGGAGCTTGCCACAATCGGGACAGACTCGCTTTTCGTCCTCGTCCTCCAGATGGAACGCGAGCGGCTTGTCGTCCTTGCACGCATCGGTGAGGGCCTTGGCCACCTTGGCGAACTTCTCGGATAGGGAATTCGTGCACCGCAGCAGCTCCAAGGTTTGGGTGTCGGTCTGCACCTCGAGCGCCGTCTGACCCACCAGGCAGGCCGACTTTACCTCCGCCACGTCGGCCAGGGGGATCTCCTGCTCCGGTTCGGTGGGCAGGCCGTTCTCGGAGAACGTCATCATCCGATCGGTCGTGACGACCAGCCACCGCCGGCCGAACCGGCCATCCCGACAGATGTCGGTCTCCGTGACGAGGAGCAGCGACTCTTTGGGCTTGAGACGTTGCTTGACCTGACCCTCGATGTCCATCGGGCATAGGTTTCCGTTGGCCGGGCCCGGATGCCCAGGCATGCTTCGGCGTGGTTACGAATACCGCGATGCCCCTGCTGTCGTCTGGCGGCGGGCGTTTGGCCGCTCCGCCGTCCGGACAGAAAAGGCCCCCAATCAATCAGACTGTAACGCACATTCGTTGCGCTTTCCAGTCCTGCTGATTCGCCGGGAGCCGTGAGAATTGGTCAGGGCTTTCGAGCTTCCAGTGTCATGGAACCTGCGATGCCGCCTGATAGTGTGCGGCAATCCGTGTGCCGCTGAGGGGCGCGGCGTAGAGGGCGACCTCGTCGAGGGCGGCAGCGGCGTGACGGACGATCGTTCCGCGGTTGTTTGCCGCACCGAGGGCGAATGGCACGCGGAAGTCCGAGAAGCGTACGGGAGCGTGCTGCCGTCCGAGACGAAGCGTCGTGTCCGGCCGGGCGTCGATGTAGACCTCCATCCGATGCTTCGACGGATCGTGAATGACCCACGCGACATGATGCCATCGGCCGTCATAAAGGTCGGTCGAGATGTCACCCGACAGGCAGGCCTTGCCGGTCGCCCGCAGGAAGAAGGTCGTCTTGCCCACCGCCGGCGCGAGCGACGCGTCCCGGTTGAGGTCTATCACGCAGGCCGTGCCGTCTCGGTTCAGCACGCCGAGGAGCTGCCGGATGGGCGCGCGCGTCGACGTCTTGATCCAGAACTCCACGGTCGCCCCTCGGACCAACGTGCTGCCGAAGTCGCCCAGCGTCGTCGTGGTCACGTGTCCGTCCGTGCCGTCGAACGCCGCTGACGTCCCGCCGACGCCGGCGGCGCCCGGCACGAGCGTCACGCCGCGACCATACGTGCCATGGTGTCTGCCCATCTGATCGATGGCCGTCGATCCGCGGGTACGGGTCGGATCGTCGAAGCACCAGTAGGCGATCGGTCGGTCTCGCCTCACCTCGCTGGCGTATCGCGTATTGACGGGCTTGGGCGGCGTGCGGATGGCCATGTCCGCCAGCCAGGCATCAGGGACGATCTTGCCGAGCAGGAAGTGCTTGCGGTCGGGGTACCACAGGACGCGTTGGCCGTCGACCTCGGTTAGGCTGGGATAGGCCGCCGCATCCAGCCGCGGCATGTTCGGCGCGCCGACGGCGACGCCATCGTTGTCGATAAAGGCCTTGGGACCGCTCCACCAGATAGGCTGATGGGCATGGGGCCGGAACGCACCCACCGCCAGGAACGCCGGCCGGCGGTTTGGATTGGCCCAACGGCCCTTCGCGCCGAAGACGTACCCGTCATTGTTGTTGTACAGCAGCAGGAACCTGCCGTCGCCGAGACGGAAGATCGGCGCGGGCGAGACGGGGTGCAGCATCCAGGCCCCGCCGTCCGTGTAGTGCATTGGCTCCGGGTCGCGCCACGTCGCGCCGTCGTCCTTCGAGACCGTGCACCATAGCTGCCCGCGATCGGTTCGCATGGTCATAAACAACCAACCGTTGGGCAGACAGACGACCGACGGCTCCTGGGCGAAGCTGGCCTGGGCGTGACGTTCGCTGGGGACTCGGATCCCGTCGCCCTTCGGCAGCCAGGTGACGCGAATGTCCTGGGGACTGGGGTCCTGGCGCAGGTTCTCCAGACGCATCAGCTCGCATTGGCAAAAGACGCTGGTGATGCCCACGGCGGCGTTGGGGACCTTCGACTTGGGGCTCGCCCAGCGGGTGAAGGCGATCAGCGCCCGGCCGGACCGATCCAACGCCGCGCCCTTCCAGGGGATCCACGTGGCCGGCACGTTCGGGTCCGGGGGGTCCAACTCGGTTCTGCGAAACGGCAGGTCGACCGGGTCGCTCCAGGTTCGTCCGTCGTCGTCGGAGGTCCGGCATCGGAACCTTCCGGTCCAGCCTGGCCCACGGTCGCGACGGTCGTACTTGTTGTAGAAGCAGTAGATCCGCCCCGAGGGCGTGACGACCGGCACAGACCAGCAGGCAGATCGCCCCCGGTCGACGTCCGCCCCGTCCAGCGTCGTGGGCGTCGACCAGGTCTTGCCCCCGTCGCTGCTGCGGGAGGTCCGGATTCGCAGCCACCTGAGCTTCGGCCCCCACGACGTCCAGAACGCCAGCAGGTCCTTCCGTTTGGTGGCCACGACGATGAGCTGCTCGTTGAGGCCACAGAAGTCCTCCTGGTTCCATCGCGGCTTCCCGTCTGGGGCCGGATGGAAGACGAGGAAGTCGGGCTTCGTCCGCTTCCACTCGTCGACGTAGGGTTGGGCCGGCAGACCGGTGCTGGCGATGGAGGCGACCTGTGTCTGCGCCGCCTTCTTCCGCTCTTCTGCGCGCAATACGACGCTCGGGCGGGCCACCCACGCGATCAGCGCCGTCACGGCAATTCGCTTGAGAGAGAACACGCTTCGGGTGCGTGACGGTTTGGCCGGGGGGTGCCCCATCCTTCTCGAGCGGCCGCGGGACGCGGGCGCGCGAGAAGGGTGGGGGACGGAATGGGCCGTGAAGCACCCCTTGCAGCGCGATTCCGTCCCCCACCCTACACTCCCCCTCGCGTTCCGCGAAGGAGAGCGAAGGATGGGGCACCCCTCTGATAGCCCGCCGTATGTGTCACGTACCCTCACGTTCCTTGGCCTCGGGACATCCGGTTTACAACCATGGTCGAATCGGGTAACTGGGCGCGCTCGGCTGATGACTGTCGCGCAGCCCGAGCGTTGCATGCTACCCCGTTGGCAAGGAGCAGACAAATGGCGAGTCGTCCGGTCAGGCTGTTGTTGGTCGCCGCGCATCCGGCCGATACGTTCGATCAGGCAGGGGGGACCTTGGTCCACCACATCGCGCGGGGAGATCGAGTCACGGTCGTCTCTGTGACGACGGGGGTCCGCTCGCATGACTGGGGGCTGATCGATGACAAGGATCGGTCCGGCCAAGCGATGGACGTTGAGGAGCGCGTCCAGGCCGAGCGGGACAAGAAGCTCGAAGAGCTCCGTGGCGCGTGCGCGGTTCTGGGCATCGAGGACGTCCGCACGCTCGGCTTCGAGGACGATGAGGAGGTGCTCACCGAATCGCTGATCGTTCGGATCGCCGACCTCTTTCGCGAGGTCCGGCCGGACGTGGTGATCACCCATCATCCGTATGAAGACTGGGGCCTGAAGCTGCACGCGACGGTCGGCAGGGCGGTCGTGTTTGCGTTTCGCAAGGCCGCCACCTCCGGACGCGGCCAGTCGCAGACGCCGCACCGCGTGCCGTCGATCTACTTCATGAATCCGATGGCGTACGTGGGCGTGTCGTTGAGCAACGCCTTCGCCGCCCACATCGACGTCTGCGTCGACATCTCCGACGTGATCGACAAGAAGGTCCGGGCGATGGACCGCATCTCGAGCCAGTACTACGGCGGCAGCTACGCCCGCAAACGGGCCGAGGCCTGCGATGGTCATTGGGGGCACCAGGCGCAGGTCGCTTACGCCGAGGCGTTTCAGCGGTACTACCAGTGGGTGACGTACACGCTGCCCATCTCTGACTTCGAGCTGCGGCGCGCGGAGGAACCCATCGAGCAACAGATGAAGCGCCGCGGGACGTTTACGGCCGCGCACATTCCCCTGCCCGAGGGATCCGTACCCGCACACCTCCTGGTCGACGAGGCATTCTATGACCACTGATCGGTGAAGAGGGCAAGGAAGACGAGCGCCCCCCGCTCAGCCCAGCCATGTGCTCAGCTTGGTGTAGATCATGTAGGCCCCGCCGACGGCGACCACGAGGATCGCGGCGCCCATGCCCAGGTTCCAAAGCAGCCGGCGAAGGCCCGCCGGCCGATCCTTTCCCAGGTACGCCTTGCTGTTCATCATGATGAAGAACGTCACGTAGGCGATCGGCAGGAAGAAGAAGCAGATCACCGACGTCGGCACGACCAGCCAGAACGCCATCTTGCCCCACAGAATCGGGCCGAGGAAGCCGGCGACGGGCATCAGCACGCCGATCTTGTACGCCGCGCCGTAGGGCTGGGCGTTGCAGATCTCGGTCATGATGAACCCGCTGACCAGCATCAGCATCACGATGCTGCTGACCGTCATGCCGATGATGCCCAGACCGAAGATGAAGTGGCTCAGGTGCGCGCCCAGGAACGGCTCGAGCGTCTTGGACATGATGACGGCTTTTCGCATTGGCTTGCGCAGCTCGGCGATCTTGGCGTTGAGGGGTTTGATCTTGTCGGCCTTCTCCTGCGGCGACAGCGCTGCGTCGGCCTGGATCTTCGCGATGTCGTCCTTGATGGGGGCGGTGGCCTTCTGCAGCGCAGGATGGAGCACGTTGCCGGCCGAGACGATTACGAACGTGGTCGCCAGGACGAACGGCACGAGCATGCCGATCCCCAGGTCGAACTTGGCCAACCCGCGATGCTCCCTGCCCCAGCCCCGTGCCATCAGTGTGTAGGGGAACAGGAACGTCATGTTGATGCCCACTGCGTTGGCCGACGCGGCGATCAGCACGCCGAGCTTGGCGTCGTCCCCGCGCGGGAAGTGAAAGCCCGTGAACCCCTTCCACATCCCGCCCCAGTCGGTGTCGGTCGTGAAGACGACGATGCCGAAACAGACGACGATGCCGGCCACCATGAGCTTGAGCAGGTTCTCGAACCACCGGACCCCGCGCGAGCCCCGACTGTAGTTCCACGTGATGTAGAGCGTGATCAAGACGATGACGGGCGCCGACAGGATGGCGTAGCACGTGGTGGCGGCCTGCAAGGGGGGCGCTTCGGCGCCGGTGAAGAATCGGCCCAGGCTCACGGCGAACTGCGGGTAGGTCTCCCGCCCGGCGGTGAGCATGTCTCCGATCACCGACCCGGCCAGGTTAAACTGCGGGAAGCTCCAGACGATGCTGGCCAACAGCGACGCAAACGCCCATCCCCAGCCGAACACGGGGTGGGCGTATTGGTTGACGGCCTGGAACGGGCGCTTCTGCGTCGTGAGCGTCTGGTACGCCAGCGCCGACATCATGATCACGCCGAGCAGCATCGCCACCGGCTGGACCCACAGCAGCGCGTACCCCGTCAGCGCACCGGCGAACAGGCTCGACCCGGCGCTCCCGCCGCCCAGCGTGAACGCGCTTTGCAGCCAACCCGGCCCTCCCATCTTGAAGTAGCCGCCCATTCGCTTGATGAGCGGCTTGCCCTCGAGCTCCCGGAGGTGGGCCTTCTCTTGCGCGAGCGCCTCCGGGTCGAACCGGGATAGCATCGGCAGGTCCCGATCGGGCTGGCCTTTCGGGGATGTGTTATCTACCGTACCGTTGTCTTCGGTCATGGTGGGTCTCGTCAGGATCGTTAGATGGAATCAAGCGCCCATTACGCCGCAGATTGGACATAGACCCGCGGGCGGACATTGTATGGGGCCCGCGCCGCATCGGCAACGCGGGGGGAGTCGAGCGGAGACGAACTATCGGCGCCCAGGTCAGATGCGTCCTTGGGGGGGTCCGTTTAGCGGGGCCGCGTGCGGCCCCTCTCCCGCCGCACGCGGCGGGGCCAAGCTAGGCGCGCAGGATGGGCACAACTCCGGAAACCGCCGGGCGCGCGTGCTTTCGTGGGATCACCCGATTGGGTACGCTTCTTCGATTGAGTGAATGAGAGGTCTGGTCTGAACTCCTATCCGGATCACTGTGCGGGAGGACACGCGGATGCTGGCAGGCGTGGGTCGGTCCTGGTTCAGCGCGGGAAGGCTGGTCGTGGTGGCGGCCTGCTATGTGGGGGGGACGGTCTTCGCGGCGGATGGGACGGGAGGACGGGCGATGGTGTGCGAGCTGTACGCGCCGGGACATTTCGGAAACTCGTACGAAGTCGTCGGCATTGAGGAGATGCGCGGGATCCTCCGTGAGGCGAAGCATTGGGGCTTCAACCGATACGGCGACTGGTTCGACATGCTCGATTGCGCAGACCCCTTCGTCCAGGAACGGCAGTACGACCTGGGCAACGCACTATGGGACAGCAAGCGGGCACACTTTCGGACCGCCCAGTCGCTGGTGTTGGCGTGCGACCTGCTCATCACGCCCAATCACGTCTACCGTGACCAGCTCCGCTTCGAATGGCTGGCCAAGACGACGCAGCGGATCTTCGGCCAGCTGATCTGCCCGAGCAAGCCGGCGGCCAGAAAGGCCATCCTGAAGAACTACGCGAATCTGCTGGCTGACCTGAAGGCGGCGGGGGTGCGCCTGTCGGGCGTGGCGTTTGGGCCTTATGACTACGGCGGGTGTGCGTGCGAGGCCTGCCAGCCGTGGATCAAGACCTACGCCGTGCTCAGCCACGAGATCTACCAGATCGCCCAGAAGTACCATCCTGGGGTGGAGATGCACCACATCGGCTGGTGGTGGAGCAAGCAAGAGCACGAGCGGTTCGCCAAGTGGGCGGACGCCGAAGCCCCCGGGGTCGTCAAGAGCATTGCCCTGCACATTCCCTACGGCCACACGAAGGTGGGCGAGGTGCCGCTGCCGACCGGGTGCGAGCGACGGGCGTTCGTGCACATCGGCTACGCCGATCGCGCCAAGCCCCGGGACATCTACGGGCACTTCGGCCCGGTGATCGCATCCAAGCGGCTGGCCAAGACAGTGGCCGATCTCCGCAAGCAGGGGGTCGTGGGGGTGATGGCGTACAGCGAGGGGGTGTTCGACGACGTGAACAAGGCGTTGCTGGGGGGTCTGTTTACCGGCCGGTACCACGACGCCGACGTCGTGCTGGCTGACTACGCCAAGCGGTACTTCGCAGCCAAGCCCGCGCAGGCGAAGCGGTGGGCGGCGTGGCTGACCGCCTGGGGTGAGCCGTTCAGCCGGGACGCGACGGCGGCGCTGGCCGAGCTGGACAAGCTGTCGGGCGAGGCGTCGGACTGGCGTCGACGGCAATGGGAGCTCAAGGCGCGGATGATCCAGGCGCATCAGGCCGTCATGAAGGGACGGGGCTGGACGCCTGAGCGTCTTGAGCACGTCCAGGCCTTCTGGTCGGCCCAGGAGGTCTGTCACCGCGGTGTCTGGGGGCTGGGTCCCCAGCGGCACATCTTCTCTCGCAGGTACACGCCGCTGATCTGGCACCGCAGTTGGGCCAAGCATCAGGCCGAGACGGCGGGCGAGCTTCAATCCGACCAGTAACAGGACGACTCCGAGGTCTCTGGGGGGTCGGTTTGGCCGGCTTTGGGCTTGACCGACTCGGGGCGGTGGCCTTATACTAAGGCTTTCAGGCCTTGGGGCCTGATTTGGGGCATACAGGCTGGGCAACTCTCGGCCAGCTCGGAGGTTAGAGAACCTGCGGGTGATCGAGGGGGGCTTTAGCCTTAAACATAGAGAGGAGAATCGCCTGGTCATCGCTTCGCGTTATTGCGGGGCGCTATTCTAGTGCGGCACCGACCGCGGTGGGCAACCGGGTCCGGATCGGGCGTGCCGACGCCAGGCCGGCCCGCGACCGGTTGGCAATCTGCACAAGATACGTGTGGCGTTGGTTTGTGCAGGGGCTCCAAAGCGACCGGTAAAGGGACGACGCGGTCCGTGGCTTGTACGCCTGGGAAATCGCGTTCTTTGGGGTTGAGGGATCTGAACCGTGGAGGTTCTCAAGCAACGATCTCGAGTGCGGTTGTGTTTCAGAGGTCCGTAGCGCTTGGTCGGTTGAGATCACCGAGCCCCTTCGAGTCGGTCGCCGCCTAGTTCCAGTTGCGATCTTCCTTTCTTGGCCAAGAACCTGGTGTTGTGGTGGTTGGGTGTCGTGCGCGGGGCGCGCGGCATGCCTTTCACCATTGCACCCCTAGGTCGCGAGACGCCTAGTAGATGTCAAACCATCTTTCAGGGAGAGCTATCGACTATGGGACCGCTAGGACTATTGGCGGCCCCCGCCATCGTGAGCACTGCCGTATACGTTCCGGCGGTGATCGGCCTGGTCGTTGGGATCGGTGGGACGATCGTCGTAAGGGAGTTGCTTGGCAGACAACGACGCTCAGCCATTCGACGCGAATCAGACCGGATCATGGCGGAGGCCAATAAAGAGGCGGAACGGATCGTTCAGAAGGCCGAGGTCGACGCAAAGGCCGAATTCATCAAACGCAACGAGCAGTTCGAGAAGGAGACCGCTAAGACACGTGCCGAAGTCAAAGAGGCCGAGAGACGACTGGACAAGCGGGAGGACACGCTCGAACGCAAGCTCGACACGCTCAACACCAAAGAAAGGGCCGTAGAAAACGCCGAACGGCAGTTCCGCGAACGGGAGAAACAGCTCGGCGACAAGGAGAAGCAGTTGGCCGAGACGCTTGGCCAGCAGCGGGCCCAGCTGCTCAAGATCTCCAGCATGAGCGTCGAGGAGGCGAAGCAGCTCCTGCTGCAACGTCTCGAAGGCGAAGTGGAGCGGGAATCGGCCGAATTAATAGAGCGGATGATCGGGGAAGCCCGGGAGTCGGCAGAAGACCGGGCCCGCGAGATCACCATCACCGCCATCCAGCGCTATGCCGCGGAGCACACGTGCGACACCACGGTCAGCACGATAGACATCCCTTCGGATGACATGAAGGGCCGCGTCATCGGTCGGGAGGGCCGCAACATCCGCGCATTCGAGAAGGCCACGGGGGTCGACGTGATCGTAGACGACACGCCGGGGGTCGTCGTCGTCAGCGCGTTCGATCCGGTGCGTCGTGAGGTGGCCCGACGGTCGATGGAGTCTCTGATCCAGGACGGCCGGATCCATCCGGCCAGGATCGAGGAGGTGGTCGAGGAGACGCGAAAGCGCGTCGACAAGGAGATCCTCGAACTCGGGAAGAAGGCGGGCATGGAGGCCAACGTGCCGGGGTTGAATCGCCGCCAGCTCGATTTGCTCGGGCGCCTCAACTACCGGACAAGCTATGGCCAAAACGTGCTGCGACACAGCGTCGAAGTGGCCTTCCTGTGCCAGGTCATGGCCGACGAATTGGGCCTGGACGGGGAGATGGCACGGCGCTGCGGCTTGCTGCACGACATCGGCAAGGCCGTCGACCACGAGGTGGAAGGCGCCCACCCGCAGATCGGCAGCGACATCTGCAAGAAGTTCAACGAGAAGCCGGAAGTGCTGAACGCGATCGCGGGCCACCACGGCGACATCCCAGCGATCAGTCCCTTCACGCCGCTGGTCGGTGCGGCCGATGCGATCAGCGCCTCGCGTCCGGGCAGTCGGCGGGAGTCGCTCGAGCGCTACATCAAGCGGCTCGAACAGCTCGAGGAACTCGCGCATCAGTTTCAGGGGGTCAAGCAGGCCTACGCGATCCAGGCGGGCAGGGAGGTCCGCGTCATCGTCGACGCCGACAAGATCGACGACAAGTCGGCCATCAAGACGGCTCGCGATATCGCCCTGAAGATCGAGAACGAGATGACCTACCCCGGTGAGGTCAAGGTGACGCTGCTTCGTGAAGTCCGTGCAGTCGAATACGCACGCTAGAAAGTTGGACGCCATGTCTGTTCGTGTCTTGTGCGTCGGAGACGTCGTCGGCCGACCGGGACGGCAGCTTCTTGCCGAACATCTGGGCAAGCTCACCAGCGAGCATGGCCTTGACTGCATCATCGTCAACGCCGAGAACATGGCGGGCGGGAGCGGGCTGACGCCCCAGTCGCACGAGAAGCTCAAACGGTACGGCGCCCACCTGGTCACGCTGGGCGACCACGCGTACCGGCGCCGCGAGGTGTTGGATCTCCTTTCCGACCGCGACGACGTCGTGCGTCCCGCGAACTTCCCGCCGGCCGCCATCGGCCGGGACTACGCCATCTATGAGACCGATGGTGGCGTCCGGATCGCCGTGATGGCGTTGCTGGGCCGGATGTTCATCAAACCCATGGTCGACTGCCCCTACAAGGCTGCCGACCGGACACTGAATCGCATCCCCCGAGAAGTGGACCTCATCTTCGTCGACATGCATGCCGAGGCGACCAGCGAGAAGATCGCCATGGGATGGCATCTGAACGGACGCGTCGCATGCGTCTTCGGCACGCACACGCACGTGCAAACCGCCGACGAACAGATCCTGTCGGGCGGAACCGCCTACATCAGCGATCTGGGCATGACGGGCCCGCACGACTCGGTCCTGGGCAGACGGAAGGACAACGTCCTGAAGGCCTTGATGACCGGCATGAACTACCCCTTCGACGTGGCCACCGGGGACCCGAGACTGCACGGAATCGTCGTGACGGCGGACCCCCAGACCGGCCGGGCGACCGCCATCGAGCGGATCGCAGTGAAGGGAGAAATGGTCGATAACCTGAAGAGCCGGGCCGTGCCCGGGCGCAATGATTGAACCGGTCGGCCTTGCGGACACCGGGCCTTGAGACTAGAGTGATCCCAGGACGGGGGCGCGCCGTCCCGATCGGGCTTGGCTGCAGACCGTGGGCTTCGGGAGCCGAATCGTGACCGATGCGAATCTCAAGCGAAGGGTCCTGCCCGTCCTCGTTGTCGTGGTCGGGTCGATGTGTTCAGCCGGGTGCGTCCGCGACGATGCGATCCTGCTGTTCCTGGCCCAGTTCCTGACCAACTTCATTCTGGCGTTGCCGACGTTCCTCGCATAGCGGGCGTCTTCGGGACGCGGTTTCCTTCGAATCCCGCGCCGCATGGACGGCACGGAGGTCAAGACGACCATGAAAGCGACCCTACATAAGACATCCCGGCTGGCGGCGATGATCAGTTCAGGCATCCTCTTGCTGTCGTTGGGTGGATGCCTTGTCGACCTCGCCGCGCAGATCGCGCTGAACAAGGCCCTCGCGCCGCTGCGGGGTCCGCTCTACGTCATCCTCATGAATCTGCTCGACATCTGAGGCCCGCGGGACCCACGCCGTAAGACAGCGCGCGGGGGATGCCTCCACACGCCCCGCCCGCCTGAATCCCTCAACTGTTCGTCAGGCGCCTGCCGATAAGGTCCATTGAAGTGAGCGAGGGCCACTTCCCGGATCGCCTTGCCAGGAGAATTAGTATGCGCCGAAGTAACGTTCGGTGGCGATGGCTGTTGGTGCTGGCCTCCCTGGGCATCGTCTTTAGCACGTCGATGGACAGTTGTATGGCCGAGTTCTTGCGGGATCTCGCCGACGATCTCGATCAGACGGCCTACGAGCTCGACGGGCAGCCGCAGACGCTCGACCAATGGTGGGACGGCCTTTGGTCCGGCGGCAATGGCGGCGGCTCCGACAAGGACGACGACTTCGAGGATTGGTGGGAGGATCTCTGGGACTGATCCTCTCGCGTCGATCCCGCCTTGTCTGCAACAACCCAGAAGCGCCGACGGCATGCCGTCGGCGCTTCCTGCGTTACCCGGTTCCGATAATCCTGCAGCTAGGCGCCGAGCAGGGATGCCATTATCGGACAGCGATACCCAGACACGAATGCGCTGTCGATTGGCGTCCCACACCGCTGAAGCGGCATGCGTGTTCAGTGTGCCTCGGTTAGCCCTGCCGCGTGTGGCGGGGGAGGGGCCGCACGCGACCCCGCTAAACGAAGTTCATCACGGACACCCACCATGGTGTGCACTTGGCACTTCCCGCCAAACGCGTACGAAGCGATGGGCGCCCGCCCATCCGATGGCAGTCGACGGGCGGCTAGAGATTCCAGGCCTTTGCGAAGGCGGCGAAGCTCCGGTCGTAGGTCTTCTCAGCCTCGGGAGGGAAACAGCAGCCGGGCAGTTGCTTGCTCTTGAGGTGATACTGGATGCACTCGCAGCAAATGCCTTTCCTCTCGCACGGGTCGTACGTGCATCCACAGTTTGCCAGATTCTTCTCTTTGTTGCACTCCATCGATACGCCTCCTGGGTACCTTGATGACGTCCGGACGGTCCGTGTGCCCGCGCATCGGGCTCACCAGCACGCCCCAACATACCGGACGCCCTCCAGATCGGCCAGTCGCCGGTTGGTGGTGTCGCCATACAGATCCACGACGATGCGGGGCTTCGGCCCGGCCGACGAGGCGTCTCGGGCCTCATCGAGCTCCTCCGCGCTCAGCGACATATTGACGAAAACGCGATCCGCTTGCGCCCACACCTCCGACAGTGGCCTGCGGACGGCCTCGAACCATCGATCCAGGTGCTCCGCGCCGCGGGAGGCGAGCCGGTACGCCTCCACCGAGCAACCGACGAACGCGCGGTCGTAGGCCTGCACCTGCCAACCGGCGGCGTCCGCGATCTCGGTCAGCTCCATGCCGATGCTCCAGCGCAGCTCGTTGAAATCCGGCTTGAACGACACGCCCAGGATCCCCAGACAGCCGGCAGGCTGCCCGGTATGGGGCATCGGCTGGAGGACTTGGTCGAACAGCTCGCGCTTGTAGACCTCGTTGCTGCGGTGGATGGCCTCGAACATCGGACAGGCGGCGTCGAAATGGTCCAGGCTGCGCAGCATGGCCAGCGCGTCCTTCGGCAGACAGGGCCCGGAAAACGGCGGGCCCGGCGTCAGGTGGCTTCGGGACAAGAGCCGTTGGCGGTCGGACAAGACGATGTCCATCACCTCGCGTCCGTCGGCGCCGGCGGCGCGGCACCAGCGTCCCGCCTCGTTGGCGAAGGTGACCTTCAAGCTCATCCATTCGTTGTGGACGGCCTTGACGCATTCGGCCGTCTGGTAGTCGACGAACCAGGCGTCGTCGCGGTCGGGGAACATGGCCTGGACGTACGCGCGGACGCGCTGCTGGGGGTCGCCTTCGATCCCGATGACGATTCGTCCGGGGTCGAGGTAATCGGCCAAGCCGCTGCCGGCCCGAAGGAAGACCGGACTGATGGCCAACTCCGCGTCCGGACCGATCCGCACGCCCGCCCCGGTCAGCAGCGGGAGGATCCGATCGCGAACCGCGCCGGGGAAGACCGTCGAACCGATGACGATGGCGTACCCGCGGTTCCCTCCGGCGAGCAGCCCACCGATGTCGGTCAGCAGACGTTCGAGGTGGCGGTATTCGATCTCGCCCTGGTCGTCGGGCGGCGTGGGCACGGCGATGAAGCAGAGGTCGGTGGCGGCCAGGGCGTCGGCCAAGTCGGTCGTCGCGCGGAGGCGGCCTTCGCTCACGGCCCGGGTCAAGACCTCGTCGATGCCGGGCTCGGGCACGACGCACTGCCCGGCGGCGGTCAGGCGAACCTTGTCCGGGTCGACGTCAGCCGCCACGGCCCGATGCCCGCGCGCCAGCCAGGCCGCCAGCACGCTGACGCCCATGTTGCCAAGCCCAATGACACAGATGTCCTGCATGCAAGTGTCCGTCGTCTGGGCAGCCGTCTGGCTACCAGGTGCGTATCAGCATACCCCTATCAGGGATGGAGGCAAACCCAGGAGGCCCGCCAGGGCCCGACCAGTCGGTCACGACCGTGTGGGGCTGTTGGCGGTTAGCGGACGCCGCCGCTTTTTCGCTTGGCCTGCCGCGCTCTTTCGTGGATACTCCAGGAGGAAACACGACGCAACACCGCCCCGTCCGCGGATCAATGCGGTTCGCAGGAACATTAGGTATGGGCGTCCAGATGACGTCGCAAGACTACATCCCAACGTTGATCGACCGCATCGTCTCTGGCTTCCGTCCGCTGCGCGTAATCCTCTTCGGGTCTCACGCCCGGGGCGACGCTTCGCCAATGAGCGACGTCGATCTGCTCGTTGTCTTGCCCACCGTCGACGACAAGCGCGGCGCAGCCGTCGAGATCCGGCGCGCTCTTGCAGATTTGCCCGTGTCCAAGGACATCATCGTGACCAGTCCCGAGGAGATTGCGCAGCGCGGCGACTGCGTCGGCAGCGTGCTTCGCCCTGCTCTTCGCGAAGGGAAGGTGCTCTATGAGCGGCCCTGACCGAGATGCAGAGGCCCGACGCTGGCTTCGCTACGCCACGGAAGACTTGCTCGCCGCCGAAACGCTGCACCAACAGCAAACGCCGTCCCCTCGTCATATCTGCTGGCTTGCCCAGCAGGCAGCCGAGAAGTCGCTCAAGGCGTTGCTGGTGTTTCTGCAGATCGAGTTCCCCAGGACCCACGACTTGGATGCACTATGCGCCCTCGTCCCCGAGCGCTGGACAGTTAGGACCAAGCACCCAGACTTAGCTGAATTGACCGAGTGGTCGGTTGAGGCTCGGTATCCCGGGGAGTGGGATGACGCCACTTCGCACGACGCTCGCGAAGCCCTCACCCAAGCACGGGCCGTGCACGCTCTCGCCTCCGCGGATCTGGCCAGCGGCGGAGTGCGCCTAGCGGAAACGAACCAGAGCAACGGCTAGTCGCGTGCGCCAAACCTCCCGCTTCGTCTCATCGACTTCGCGTCTCCTCGATCAGTGTGAGCATCTCATCGATCTTCGTTGTGGGACGGTTGCAGCTGTGATTCGCGCAGACGTAGGCCGTGGCCTTGCCGTCGATGCTGGTGTGGTGCTCGAGGAATCCGGCCAACTGGACGATCTGCGGCGCGGAATGGTCGGTCGGCCGGAACAGGACGACCGCGTTCGGCAGGAAGCGCCGGTGAAGCGCCCGCAACATGGCGCGGGTGTCTTCGGCGCCGGGGCGGCCGGCGATGACGACCTCGTGTGCAGGCCCGACCGCGAAGTCAACGGCCACCATGAGCTGCGTGTACGCGCCGGCGAGCTGACGGACGATCTTGGAGAACGCCCGACAGAGGGTAGACGCTCGACGCTCCAGATCCGCGTTTCCCGTCAGCCGACCGAGCCTCAACAAGTTCCACATCGCCACCGAATTGCCGGACGGGACGGCCCCGTCGTAGATCTCCTTCTGCCGAACGAGGAGCGCCTCGCCATCGTCGGCGGTGAAGTAGAAGCCGCCGCCCTCTTCATCCCAGAAGTGCTCGATCAACGTACCAGTCAACTCGACGGCCGTGCGGAGTCGGTGCGGCTCGAACGTCGTCTCGTACAGCTCGATCAGCCCCCAGACCATGAAGGCGTAGTCGTCGACGTGGGCGGGCAGGGCGGCTTGGGCGTCACGGTACCGATGGATCAACCGCCCCTGCGTGGTCCGCATCCGGCTCAAGACGAAGTCGGCCGACCGGTTGGCGGCCTCGACGTAGCGCGGGTCGTCAAAGACCTGCGCCGCCCGGGCCAGCGCGGCGATCATCAGTCCGTTCCAGTCGGTCAGGATCTTGTCGTCCTTGTGCGGGTGGACACGCCCTTGGCGATGGGCGAACAGCTTCTGTCTGGCCGCCTCCAGCCGATCGCGAAGCGCTGGCTCTTCGATTCCCAGCTCGACGGCGAGTTCGGAGAGCGGGCGCGTCAGGTGCAGGATGTTCGAGCCGGTTCGCTGGCCCGTAGACTCCTCATGGAAGTTGCCGGTCGCCTCGACGTTGAAGGCCTTCACCACGAGATCCGCGTCCGACTCGGCCAAGACCTCTCGCAGTTCCCGCTCGCTCCAGAGGTAGAATTTGCCTTCCACGCCCTCACTGTCGGCGTCTTCGGCCGAGTAGAACCCGCCCTCCGGGGCCGTCATGTCCCGCAGGACGTAGGCGAGGATCTCGCGCGCCGTGGCTGCGTACTCTTCCTTCCCTGTCGCCTGGTAGGCTTCGAGGTAGGCGATCGTCAGCAGGGCCTGGTCGTAGAGCATCTTCTCGAAGTGCGGCACGAGCCATCCTTCGTCGGTGGCGTAGCGGTGGAAGCCAAACCCGATGTGGTCGTAGATGCCCCCGCGACGCATCGCCTGGAGCGTCTTTTCGGCCATGGCCAACGGTTCGGGGTCGCCCGTTCGCTTGTGATACCTCAGCAGAAACATCAGGTGATGGGGCGTGGGGAACTTCGGCGCCGTGCCCTGCCCGCCGTGCTTCCGATCGAACCGACGGGCCAACAGGTCGTAGGTTTCTTTCAGCGTGGTAGCGTCCAAGGCCTCGCCCTGCCCGTTCATCGACGCCCGCCGGATCGTCCCGGCGATCTGGTTGGCCGACTGAACAATGCTGCCTCGATCCGTCGCCCACAGGGCCTTGACCCTGGGCACGAGCTCCACCATCCCCATGCGACCGAATCGGGTTTCTCTGGGGATATAGGTCGCAGCCATGAACGGCTTCTTGTCGGGCGTCATGAGGATGGTGAGCGGCCAGCCGCCCCCGCCCGTCATCATCTGGCAGACCGTCATGTAGACGTTGTCCACGTCGGGCCGCTCCTCGCGGTCGACCTTGACGCAGACGAACGTCTCGTTCATCAGCCGCGCCACCTCGGGGTCCTCGAACGATTCGTGGGCCATCACGTGACACCAGTGGCACGTGGAGTAGCCGATCGAGAGAAAGACGGGCTTGTTCTCCTTACGGGCCTTCTCGAACGCCTCCGTTCCCCACGGGTACCAGTCGACGGGATTGTCGGCGTGCTGGAGGAGGTAGGGGCTCTTCTCGTACTGCAGCCGGTTCTTCCCGGCTTCGATCTGGCAATCTGTGATCACGTGCGTCATTTCGGGTCCACCCTTCGAGATGATGGCCACGCTCGCCAAACCGAAGGCGAGCAGCGGCAGGATCGCATCTGGGACAGAGCGCGTCGGGATCTTCATGGGGCCCTGGGCTTTCGTGTCGCGGCCACCCGTATAGACGGAGCCTTCGCCACTGGTTAGATGGCCGACTCGAGCACATCGATCCGTGTGGGGGACAGAAAGGGCGGGGCGGCTGGCACCTATTCAGCCTGCTGGGGGGAGGCCGCGGTTGGGGGGACATTGACGAGGGCCGCTCAGCCGCTATCCTTTGTGGCGAACCACCATGAGCGAGACCGCAGACGACTTCGATCGGGACGTCCTGGCCGCCAGGATCCTGCTGCGGGGTGCCCTGCCACTGCTGAAGGTGATCCTGCAGGAGGATGACGCCAAGGCCGCCAAGTTCGCCGGTCTGAACGCCGTCGTCCAGTTCGCCGTGAAAGACAGCGACCTGGGGTCGTATCTCGAGTGGACGGACGGGCAGCTCGACGTCAAGCACGAGATCCATCCGAACCCGACGGTCGCGTTTAGGTTCGGCACCCCCGCCAAGCTGGTGGCCTTTCTGACCGGCAAGACCGCTCTGCCTCGCATCAGCGGGTGGACCCACGTGGGACTGCTGCTCAAGGTCATCCCGCTGCTGCTGTCGCTCAAGCTGCTCATGCCCAACGTCGTTCCCACGGACACCGCGCGCAAGCTCCTGAAGGTCAAGCTGCTGATGTACATGGTCACGACGGCGCTGAGCCAGCTGAACAAGGGCGGCGAGCCGGAGATGGTCAAGTTCTGCGCCAAGAGCCCCGACCGCATCTACCAGTGGTCGGTCGAGCCGGACGGCCCATTCGCGTATCTGCGGATCAAGGCGGGCAAGACCAAGGCCGGCCGGGGCATCTACACCCGCCGCCGGCCTTTCGTGCACATGAAGTTCAACGGACTGGACGGGGCCTTCGCCGTGATGACCAGCCAGGTGGACACCGTCGAGGCCGTCAAGGTCGGCCACCTCGACCTGGAGGGCAGTCCGGAATACGCCAAGGAGATCGGCATCTTCATGAAGCGGATCGAAGGTCTGATCGCTTAGAAGCCGAAACGTCCAAACGTCGAAACGTCGAAACATCAAAACGTCGAAATGGACGGGCGGAGGGGGTTCATTTCCTCGAGTCCTGATGGGGTGAATCGCTGAACGCCAATCTGGCTGACTCTACGCGTGGCCGCAGCCGATCCGCGGATCGCTTCAGGCCCTACCTGTTTTTGGGGCCGAACTTCGCGGGATTCCTCCTCTTTACGTTCGGCCCCATCGTTGCCGCCGTCGCGCTGAGCCTGTTTCGCTATCACCCGCTCAAACAGGAAGTCGATTTCGTCGGGCTGCACAACTTCGTCGAGCTGCTCGGCTGGACCCGCGACGCCTCGGGCGCGGTGACGTTCTCGGATCCCTACTTCTACAAGTATCTCAAGAACACCGTCGTGCTGATGATGACCATCCCGTTCAACATGATCGGCGCGCTGCTGCTGGCGATGCTGCTCAATCAGCAGCTCCGCGGCCGGATCTTCTTCCGTACCGTTTTCTTTCTGCCGCACCTGTGCGGGGGCGTGGCGTTGTTCATGTTGTGGCGGATGATGTTCATCCCCGACGCGAACGTGGGTGTGATCAATGGGCTGCTGCGACACGTCGGGATCGCGGGCCCGGCTTGGCTTCAGGACACGTTCTGGGCCAAGCCGGCGCTGATGATCATGATGGTCTGGACGGCCATCGGCGGCTACAACATGATCCTGTACCTCGCCGGGCTGACGCAGATCCCCGTCGAGCTGTACGAAGCGGCCGACATCGACGGCGCGAGCTGGTTCCAGCGGCTGCGACACGTCACCTGGCCGCAGCTCGCGCCGACCAGCTTCTTCATCCTGATCACCAGCGTCATCGGCGGGTTCCAGGGCGGGTTCGAGGCCGCCTACGTCATGACTGCCGGCGGTCCCGACGGGCAGACCAAGACGATCAGCTTCTACATCTACGAAAACGCGTATGAATGGGGCCAGTTCGGCTACGCGGCCGCGATATCGCTCGTCCTGTTCAGCATCATCCTGGCGATCACGCTGATCAACTGGCGATACGGCGGCAAGCAGCTCGACGTGGCGTAGGGATACAGCGCTGTACCTTCGGAGGATGACGGATGGCGACGCAGAAGCGTGGGATGCTGTGCTGTTGCGTGTGCATGTCGGTTCTGGCGGGCTGCGCATCTGCGCCTTCTGGGTCTACTAAGGCGCCCGCGTTGAGTGAGGCTACCCGCCCCGAGCCGGTGCCTCCCAACAAGACGCAGGTCGTGATCATCGGCACGTGCCATACCGGGCACCACAGGCACCCGACGTACGACCGGACGGTGCTGAGAGACATCATCGTGTCCTGCAGGCCAAGCGCCATTCTCCTCGAGTTCCCCACAGACTGGGTGGTTCCCCAGGGGGAATCCCGGACAGGGGCATACTGGAAGGGCACCGAGGGCTGGGCCACGGACCGCGCGACCAGAAAGCTGGGCGTTCCGTTGATTCCGTACGACATGGCCGGCAGGAACAAGTTCTACCAAAAGACACAGTATTTCGAGAGGCAGCAAAGGGCCCGCAAGCTCTACAAGGAATGGGCAGAACGTATCCGCTCGGAAGCCCCGGATTCGCTCGCCGCCAAGATCTGCAAGGTCCACGACGACGCTCACTCATCTCCAGAGGCGCTTTCAGCTCGCGCCACGCCCGAGGTGATTAATTCGGCGGCGCTCGATCGAGTGGTGAAGATCAAGCTAGGACTCATCAGCGAGGTGATTCCTGCCCTCGTCAAGAGCACCGGCGGCAGCCAGACGCTCGTTGAGGACCGGCAATTCGCGCATCGCGTGTGGCTCGACCGCAACCGGACCATGGCCGACAACATCCTCAAGATAGCTGATCAATACCGCGGCAAGCGGATCGTGGTCACCACGGGGTGCTACCATCGATACATCCTGCGTGACCTGCTCAAGGACGAGCAGACGATCGACCTGAAGGAGTACTGGGAACTGTCCGACCGCTAGGAACGGCGTGTGCGGCTAGAGAGCGATCCATGGCGCGGACCGAATCAACCCGAGCGCGGTTCATCCGGCTGACCGGCAGCTACACCGTCCTGCTGCTGCTCGGCGTGACGATGGCCTTGCCGTTCGTCTGGACGGCGTTGACCAGCCTCAAGCAGGAGGTCGAGGTCTTCACCGGTTGGATGCCGTCGTCGCCGTCGCTGGACAACTACGGGCGGGTGTTCGACGCCTTGCCGTTCGGTCGATTCTACATCAACAGCGCGATCGTGGCCGTCTTGGCCACGATCGGCCAGGTCTTCACTAGCTCGCTGGCGGCCTATGCCTTCGCACGTCTGACGTTCCGCGGCCGGGACGTGCTGTTTCTCGGCTACCTGGCCACGATGATGATCCCCCGCGACGTGACGATGATCCCGGTCTTCATCTTGATGAAGAAGCTGCCCCTGGTGGCCAATGCGGTGTTCGGCACGACGTACTTCGGCGACGACGTGTGGTTCCTGAACCTCTGGTACGCCGGCCGACCGCTCGGGCTCAACTCGTACTTCGCGCTGATCGCGCCGGGCATGTTCAGCGCGTACGGGACGTTCATGCTGCGACAGTTTTTCCTGAGTATCTCACACGAGATCGAGGAGGCCGCCACCATCGACGGTTGCGGGCTGTGGGGGGTCTACTGGCGGATCGTCCTGCCGCTGAGCAAGCCCGCGCTGGCCACGCTGACGATCTTCACGTTTCTGGGCAGTTGGCGAAGCTTCATCTGGCCGCTGATCATGACCAGCAGCGAGGAGATGATGACGCTGCCCGTCGGGCTGAGCCAGCTGATCAGCTTCTACGTCTCGGAGTACACCATGATCGCCGCCGGGTCGATCGTCATGCTCCTGCCGATGATCTTCGTGTTCGTCCTGGGCCAGCGCTGGTTCGTCCGCGGAATCCAACTCGGCGCGGTCAAGGGATGACCCCCCATCGAACCGGGCGTAGCTGTCCCAAGAGGAGACGCGACCGTAGGCAAGCGTTTTCCCCTGTATCGTTCCGCAACGATCGCGTCCGCGATTGACCCGCTGCGCGGTGTGAACCGGCGATACAGCTGGCCCATTTGGGCATAAGATCAGATTCCCCCTGAAGGAATGAATAACCCATTGCAATTGATAGAGGTCGCTTTATACTCACAGTACGTAGATCGGAGGGACTCAGGGTCGGCAAGCGCTCGCGAGAATCGGGCCGAGGGAATCGCATGTCCATCCTCGGGTGACTGGGGACGCATGTCACCAGCAAGATCGGAGCCGCATTGCCGGAGCAAGCGTGACCGTGAGCAGCAAGATGAACATCAGGAAGGGGCCGACTCCGACCAGGGCCTTGGCGAAGCAATGATTGCGAGCAGTCATTCCTGCGCTGGAGCATTCATCGTATATGGACGCGCGAAATCGTTGTTGCCGGGGATGGGAGGCGAGCGATGAGTAAGCACGATCGGGCAGTGTTCGTCGTTGCGATTGGCGTCGCGTTGGGTTCGCCGCGAGCAGGGAGGGCAGATACACCCGTAGGAGGGCCCATTTGTACCGATATGCACTGGACCCAGGCAGGCAGTCCGTACATCGTCGAAGACACCATCACCGTCCTGTGCGGCGCAACGGTCACGATCGATCCTGATGTGATGGTGCGCTTTGAGCCTAACGTGGCGCTTGTCGTCGAAGAAGGAACGCTGGTGGCGCGAGGAAGCGACCCTTCACCGGTTCAGTTCACCGCCAACCAGAGGGACCCCAACGAAACGGACCCCAACGAGATCGACCCCGAAAAGCGATGGGGTTACATCCAGTTCTCCCCCAACGCCGTCGATGCAACGTTGGACCCAAACGGAAGCTATTCCTCCGGGAGCATCCTCGAGCGCGTCATCGTTGAGTACGCTGGTTCGGACTCCGGTGTCGGCGCGGTCCGAGCCATTGAGAGCCGGCCGCTGATCGATGGCTCGAGGGTTCAGTACAACTCCACTACGGGCATCTATGTCGAAGGCGCGGGCGCCGCCTCAATCCACCTGCGTGACAACACCATCACCGGTAACCGTTCCCCCTCTCGTGGTGGTGGTGTTCGGGTTCACTACTCGGCTTCGTGCACGCTGACGGGCAACATCATCACGGGTAACTTCGCTTCGACCTCCGGGGGAGGCGTCGATCTCTACTACTCCGAGTGGACGACGCTGAGGGACAACACGATCATGCATAACTCTGCTTCCCAGAACGGGGGAGGCGTGTCGCTTCATTGGTACTCGTTCTCGTGCACGCTAACAAGCAACGCCATCACGGATAACTCTGCCTCGTGGGACGGAGGGGGGGTGTACACTGTTTACCACTGCGATTTCCTAGCACTAAGCAACAACATCATCTCGCGCAATTCTGCGGGCGACGACGGCGGTGGCCTGGGCTTCATGGGTGGCAACACTGACTGGCCCACACTGACGAGCAACATCATCGACGAGAATTCCGCGTGGACGGGAGGAGGGCTGTATCTAGCTAACAACGGCGCCACGTTGCTGTGCAATCAGATTACCGCGAATACTGCGGTCAGTCACGGAGGGGCAATATACGCATGGACGGCGAACGACGTCACGCTTTTGGGCGACCGGATCACGAACAATCACAGCAACTTACCCGATGGCGTAGGGGGGATCTATCTGACGGATGGAGCGGACTACTGGGACCTGACTGGGCAGAATGACCCCAACGATCCCAATTGCGCCTGCGCCTGTGTTCAGATCCACGGCAACGACAACTGCCAACTCTACAACAACAATGACTTCGGCGGGAGCACCGATTGTGGTGCCCCAGGAAACGTCGACGCCCGTTGTGTCTACTGGGGCACCGCGGATCCGAACCAGATTGAGCAGGGGATCTACGACTTCTCCGACGATCCGAACAAGGGGGTTGTTTGCTATGACCCGTACCTCAGCGACGAGTGTACCTGTACACTCAGCATATCCATCGTGAACGCGCTGTGGGGCTCTGTCGATGTGGATCCTTACATTGACCTGGATCCCAACGCATCCGGCTACCAATATGGGTGCTGCACACAAGTAACACTCTACGCCATACCCATCCAGCGGAAGTCCTTCGATTGCTGGCGCTTCTATGATCCCAACCATCCCGGCGACGCCAACTATGTGGACCCCAACGACAATGACAGCAATAACCCGTTGCTGATCACCATGGACACGCACTACGACATCGAGGCGGTGTTCAAGTGCGGGAGCGGGATAGAACCCATGCTCCCTGTGACGTTGGCCATCTCGGGCCTGTTCCTGTGGACAAGACACATGCGGACGGCTAGGCCGGAGCGCCCCGCGAAGGCAAAGGTGCAAGAAGACGAGGAACCTGAACATGCGTGAGGTAATCACACTTATCGCGGTCTTAGCGATGCGGTCGTTGGAGGCAGCGGGCGTCACGTTCGAGGAGTTTGCTGTTTCCACGGTAGGGGGCAGCCAGTACTGTCCCCAAATCACCTCAGACGGTGCTGGTGGAGCCATCATCACATGGTTGGACGAGCGCGGCGTGACGCGGGACATCTACGCCCAGAGGGTCGATGCAGACGGGAACATTGTCTGGGGGTTGAATGATGCGGGTGACCCCAATCATGGCGTCGCGATCTGCACAGGACCGGGGAGCGATTACGTGGTCGTTATCGTGTCAGATGGTGCGGGCGGAGCGATCATGACATGGCAGGGCGACCCGGACCCGAATACGAGTAGTGACATCTGGGCCCAGAGGGTGGACGCAGACGGAAACCTCCGCTGGCATCCGGATCCCAATGCTGGGTCTCCCGATCCGAACGCCCCGGTCCGCATCTGCGCCGCGCCCGGGAGCCAGCTTCTTCCGCGAATCGCGTCGGACGGTGCCGGGGGTGCCCTTATAACGTGGCGCGACTCCCGCACCGGGGCGTTCGATGTCTACGCCCAGCGGATCGATCCGAACGGGAACGTCCTGTGGATGACGGATGGTGTCGCGATCTGCACAGAAGTGGGCGACCAGGTCCTCCCCACCGTCGCTTCCGATGGCGCCGGAGGGGCCATAATCACATGGGAGGACCGACGGACCGGCGTCGACACCCCAGATATCTACGCCCAGCGAATCGACGCGAGCGGACAGGTGCTGTGGGAACCCAATGGTGTCCCCATCTGCACAGCCACCGCGCACCAGGGATACCCCGAACTGGTGTCCGACAGTGCGGGAGGGGCCATCATCACATGGGGTGACGACCGTGATGGGATTGAGGACATCTACGCCCAGCGAATCCATGGCAACGGACAAGTGCTGTGGGAACCTAATGGCGTTGCCATCTGCACAGCGCCCCGGGGCCAGGGGCGTCCGTTGGACATCTGCGCGCTCCCGCCAGACCGCGCCCATCGTGAACCCGCCTCGGATGGGGCTTGTGGGGCGATCATTACATGGTGTGACTATCGTGACGGCGAAACCAACAACTTCGACATCTACGCCCAGAAAGTCGATTCAGATGGAAATCTTCTGTGGGACCCCGACCCCAACAATGGCGAACCCGATCCGAATGAATGCATTCCCATCTGCAGAGCACCGGGGTTGCAGTCAATGCCCCGACTCGCCTCCGACGGTACCGGAGGCGCCATCATTACATGGTACGACGAGCGCACAGGGGACGCCGACACCTACGCGCAGCGGGTGGATGCGAACGGACACGTCCTGTGGGAACCCGACGGAAAGGCCATCTGTACAGCGGAGGCGGACCAGTTCTATCCGGAGCCGATCTTCGCGAGTCCCGAGAGGGCCATGATCACCTGGTATGACAACCGCACTAGCCCCCAATCGGACATCTACGTCGCGCTCCAATGTCAGCGCACTTTGACGATCCGGATCGTGAACCCGCTGTGGGGCTACGTCAACCGGAGCGACCCCAACGACCTGGATCCGAACACACCTGCATACCAGTACCCATGTGGCACGCTCCTAGAGCTTGCGGCAGTGCCGATGCAGGGCAAACGCTTCGATTCCTGGCGATTCTACGATCCGAACCATCCCGGCGACGCCAACTATGTGGACGCCAACGACAATGACAGCAATAACCCGTTGCTGATCACCATGGACACGCACCACGACATCGAGGCGGTGTTCAAGTGCGGTAGCGGCAGGGCGCTCCTACTCGTGACCATGCTCGGGCTGCTCGGAGTGTTCGTGTGCTTGAGGCGCCGGACATAGCGCTGGCCGCAACGCGGCGCGCATTTCGTCAGAACCGATAGCACGCGGGCCGGCGTTCGGCGAAGACGTCGGTTTGGGGGGCGACGGTCTTGATCGCGGCCTCGGCCAAGTCGACGCGGGCGGCCGCCAGACGGGGATCTTGTGCGAGGACGGTGGCGTCGGGGCCGATCAGGGCAAGCCAGTCGTCGGTCAGCGCGGCGACGAAGACGCGGTTCTCGACCGCCCGCGTGCGAAGTATGTCCAGCTCGGACCGCGCCTCGGACAGACACAGCAGTTGGGCGCCCTGCAAGGCCAACGCCCGGGGCCAGGCGAACCCGTTGGCGGCATCGCCCGCCACATAGCCGACGAACACCCCGCCAATCGAATGAAGCCCGGGCGCGTCCATCGGCCCGACCATCGACACCCCACCCCTGGCCAGCGAACCCGGGGCAGAGATGGTCGGCTGGAGCGTCATCGCGATGCACGGGCCGGACTGCGGCAGTCGGGTCAGATCGTTGGCCGTCCGAGCCGCCGCCAGCGTCACCTGCCTGGGGATCGCCGGCGACGCGACCCCGGGCCGAATCGCGACACCCCACTCTCGCGAGGCCGCTGGAGGTGCCTGCCCCGGATCGAAGGGGTCTGGCTCTGGGATCTCGGCGACGACGATGGCGTCACCGGTCGGGCCGGCCTCGGCCGCGGTGGTCCCGTCGGGCAGCACAATCCGACTCATGCCGCAGAACCGCGTCTCGTCGTCCTCCTGACCCGACTTGTTGGCGCAGATGAACGGCAGGCCGAACTCCCGACACCGCGCCGGGATCAGGAAATCCGGCTGGGGGTTGTAGAAGGCGCCGGGCTGCTTGGCGGCGTTCACCCAGTTGGTCGGCATGGCGACCAGATCCGCTCGTTGGGCAGCGAGCGTGGCGACGATCTCCGGGGCGCGGGCGTCCGCGCAGATCAGCATGCCGATCCGCCCGATGCCAGTCTGAAACACGTCGATCGATTCACCGGGTGCGAAGTAGTCGTGGTCGCGGTCCCACAGGAACTGCTTGCGGTAGACCCCGACGACGCGTCCCGCGGGGTTGATCAAGACGGCGGCGTTGTGCAGACGCGTGGCTCGGGACTCCACCAGCCCAGCGACCAGGTGGACCCCGGCGTCCCGCGTCGTGTCGCAGAGCAACTGGATCAGGGCATCGTGGTCGAGCAGCGGCGCCGCGTCGTACGTCGCGCGGGATCGGAGGTTGTAGGCAGGATAGGTGCACTCGGGCAGGACCAGGAGGTCAACGCCGAACTGTCCCGCCCGGCGGATGGCGCCGAGCGCCGCCTCCAACGCATCGTCGGATCGCTCAATCGGCCTGGCCGCCAGCTGGGCCGCCGCAACGGTGATCGCGGCACGTGAGGACATGGCATCTCATCCTACTGGCGAAACGCCCCCCCACGTCAAGCCCGTATCGTCGGTGATCGCCCGACCGGGCGCATCCAGCAAATCGTGGCGTTGTCCTCGGGCCCGAACGTGGCTGCCCGAGCCGCGGGATTTATCCCGCGCGGACTGGTTGCCGCGCGGGATGAATCCCGCGGCTCGGGCGCTTAGAATGGTCGACACGGCGATGAAGGACGAATCAGGTTCGCCGATTTCGGGCAGGATCGCACCATGCAACAGAAGGGATCGCGGGCGCTGTTGCTGATCATCTCGGTGGCGGCCGGTGGCTGCACCGGCTCGCTGTCCATGCTGGGCGCCGCCGACGAAGAACCCGAGGCGTTCCCCATTCTGTGGGAGCGGGCGGGCAGCTACTGCAGCCGAGAGACGCCGCTGCGGCTGGTGGCCCGCAACCGGGCCGAGATGGCCCTGTGTCCCGTGGCCGACGTCCCCGTGGATTTCTCCCGCGAGATGGTCCTGGCCGTGGCGATGGGCCGCGTGACGTCCGACCGCTACGCCATCCGCATCCACCGGGTCTGGCGGGACGGCTCGGTCCTCAAGGTCGATGTCCGCGTCCATCGTCCCCCGCCGAGCACGCAGCCGTCGATCCGATTCGCTTGCCCTTACCACGTGGTCATCGTCCAACGAAGCCGGCTGAACGTTGAGGGCTTCTCCCCCGACTTCCGCCGCGCCATCCGGCCGGGCGGACGGCTCCGCTGATGCCGTCCTGGGTCGCTGAGTTTCGTGTGAAGTGGCCCCCGGTTTCTGTAGATTGTAGTAAGGTGCGACCCGCGGGCGCCCGACGTTGAAGGAGGGCCCCGGACCGACGGACAGATTCGTGGTGCGGGGTCTGGAAGGTTGCTGAAGGTTGCCGGTGGTATCATGGCCCGTCCCTATCGTGTCCTGCTCGTCAAGCCGAGGCACAACGACTACACCGGCCACGCGCTGCCACCGCTGGGGGTGATGTCCCTGGCCGCTTGCATCCGGCGCGACGACGATGTCGACGTCCGCATCGTCGACATGACCCCCTGGCCGATGGCGTATGCCGAGCTCGACCACCAGATGCGGCGCTACGCTCCGGACCTGGTCGGGATCAGCGCCATCACGTTCGAGTCGAAGGGGCTCCACCGCGCCGCTCGGCTGGTCAAGCGGTGGCGCACCGACGTGCCCGTCATCGCCGGAGGCCCGCACGCCACCAGCTACACCGAGGACGTGCTCCAGGACACCAACATTGACGTCGCCGCCATCGGAGAGGGGGAGGTCACCTTCGCCGAGTTGCTCGAGGCGTACCGTTGCCGCGTGCCCCTCGACGGCATCGCCGGGATCGCCTACCGCCGGGACGGGCAGGTCGTCGTCACCGCCCCGCGCGCCCCCATCACCGACCTGGACGCCCTGCCCATGCCCGCCTGGGACCTCGTGCCGCTCAGGCGCTACAAGTACTTCGACCGCTTCAGCAAGCTCGGGACGCAGGACTACGCCGCCCTCTTCACGTCGCGAGGGTGCCCCTATCGCTGTGTGTACTGCCATCAGATCTTCGGAAAGCGGTTCCGCGCCCGGTCCGCCGAGAACGTCTTCGAAGAGATCCGAACGCTCTACACGCGCTACCGCATCCGCGAGTTCGAGGTCATCGACGACGTGTTCAACCTGGACAAGCGACGAATGGCGGCCATCTGCGACATGATCGTCAGATCGGGCATGAAGATCAGCCTGACGTTCCCCAACGGCGTCCGCGGCGATCTGCTCGACGCCGAACTCATCAGGATGCTCCGCAGCGCCGGCACGCGGTTCATGACGTTCGCCGTCGAGACCGCCTCCCCGCGGCTCCAGAAGCTGATCGGCAAGAACATCGACTTGGAGAAGATCAGACGGAACATCGAGCTCGCCCTGGCGGAGGGCATCTTCTGTCAGGGGTTCTTCATGGTCGGCTTCCCGACGGAGACCCTCGAGGAACTGCAGGCCACGTTCGACTTCGCCATCCAGTCAGACCTGCACGCCGCGCACTTCTTCGTCGTGAACCCCTTCGACGGCACGCCGCTGGCCAAGTGGGCCGCCGAGGTCGGCAAGCCCGTCAAGCGGAACTTCAACCAGAGCTACCTGACGCGGGGTTTCGACAATCTCACGGACATCCCACAAGAGCAGTTCAATCGGATGCGGTCGACGGCCTTGAAGCGGTTCTGGCTGGATCCGCGACGGATCTGGCGGATCGTCCGCGACTATCCGAACAAAGAGAAGCTCCCCCATTTCCTACCGACGCTCGTGAAGCGCCTGACCATCCGCGCCCAAGGGCACTAGCTTGACACGTCTTGCCGACCCGCCTAGCATGACGGCTGCACGAGAAGCGTGCTTGTGCGTGAAGCGCACGCCTCGACGGCCAACGACCTCCCTGCTCCGTCCAGGCACGTGATCGAACCACCTGGCATGTCGACCGGCAACCCCAATCCAGGGCGCAGAAGCCTGCTGCTGTTCGCGGTAATCATCTACGCGCTGGCCTTGGGGACGCGGTTGGCCTTCCTCGCTCAAGCCATCGACAGTCCCGTCCTGAGAATCCCCGTCGTGGACGAGCGGATCAACTGGCAGATCGCCGAGCGCATCCTCGAGGGCGACCTCACGCCGATCGCCTACGTTCGGGCGCCCGGCTACGTCTATGCGCTGGCGGGTATCGTCGCGCTGGTCCGGTCCGTGCCCTTCGACGTTCGCGTCGCGCAGGTGTTCATTGACGCACTGTCGCCCGTGCTGATGCTGCTGATCGGCGTACGATGTTTCGGCCTGGCCGGCGGGATCGTGGCGGGCGTCCTCGGCGCGGTGTACTGGACGTGCGTCTTCTTCTCCTGCCAGCTTCTGGATGCCTCGCCGAGCTGTCTCCTCTGTCTGGGGTTGGCCTATCTGCTGGTTCGGCTGCCCGACGCCCGATGGTGGAAGTGGCTGGGCTGCGGGCTCGTGGCGGGCCTGACGGCGCTGGTGCGCCCGCCGGTCCTGGCCTTCGTGCCCATTCTGGCAATGATCGTGTTCTTCAAGGCCGTGCCGCGTGCCAGACGCGGCGATTCGGACTCCGCCACAAGACCGAGCGGGCTGCGCGCCGTGGCCGGGGCCCTGTTGTTGTCCATCTTGCCCATCATCGGCTGTGCGCTCGCCGTCTTTCCGGTCAGCCTCCGCAACCGCATCGTCGGCGGCGAATGGGTCATGATCTGCGTCAGCGGGGGGGCCAACTTCTGGATCGCCAACAACCCCGCATCAGACGGTAAGGACCTGTCGCTTCTGGTCGACGAGGAAATCGAGCCGCGCATCGATCAGACCACGAAGGACCCCTGGCAGCGCGGGTTGACGTATCAGATCGGCACGACGTACGCCAAGAAGAAGCTCAAAGACCGATACCGAATCGGTCTTGCCGATCGTCTCTATCGTGACATGTTCGTAGACTACGTTCGCCACTATCCGGGCAAGTTCGTGCGTGACGTATTCAAACGGTTCTGCTGGCTCTTCAACGCGTACGAATACCCGAACAACAAGGACCTCTACGAGTTCTTCGACTTCTCGTCATTGCTGCGCGCGTTGTCCCGTCTGCACTTCGGAATCGTCTGCCCTCTCGCGCTCGTCGGGATCGTCCTGTCGCTCCGGCGGGCCTCGTCAAACGACGCGAGCCTGGCCTGCTATCTCGCGCTGATCGTCGCACTCGTGGCCGTTGGCGTGCTCTTCGTGGTCAACGCGCGGTATCGCCAGCCGATGGTCTGCCTGTTGATCCCGTTCGCGGGCTACGCAGCGGTTCGACTGTCGCAGATGGCCTTTCGTCCTCGCAGCCACGCTCGGGGCATTGCCGTCGCGGTGGGGGCGCTGGTTGGCCTCGGCATCTTCTGTAACGCCAATCTGTTCGGCTACCGCGCGGAGCATCGTCCGCTCTACCTCGACTGGTTCTTCATCAACGCCTGCGAGGACTGCGGCGATCAGGAACGCCTTGCCCAGGCCGTCCCCGATTTCGGGGCACGTCTGGCCGCACAGGCCGAATCGCTGCAGACCCGACCGACGTTGATGGGAACGATCCAGCGATACGGCAACCCCTTCGGATACCTGATGAGCTACGCGTACGAACGCGGCAACCGTCGTGAAGCCCTGCGCTATGCCGCGCTCATGCTCCGCCACGAGCGGTTCAACCTGGACCATATGCGGCAAGCCTTGGAGCTCTATGCAAGTGCCGGCGATCACGCGGCTTGCCTTCGGATCCTCCGGGCCATGGACCAACGGGTGGGGGATGCGGAGATCCTCGCCGACGCGTGGGCCCGATTCGGCGAATCGTTCAAGAACGCCGCCGCCCTGAATCGTGCCGACGGGTTCTATGGGCTGGCGATCCGCGCCAAGCCCGGCAAGGCCCGCCTCCGCGTCAAGCGAGACGAGGTCCGCCGGCTCATCCGCAGCATCGCCGAGCCGGGCCGCCCCCCGTCCTCGGCGACGACGCGGTCGTCGCCATAGCGAACGAGCCGCTGCCCGCGACCCGCTCGGGAAGCCCGAGCCGCGGGATTCATCCCGCGCGGCAGCTGGACCGCGCGGGATGAATCCCGCGGCTCGGACACCCCCGTTCGGACCCGGGAACGCCGCCGCGATTCGCCGGAGCACACGGCGATCCGGCCTCGCATGCCCCGTGTTTGACACCGCCCTCGGCGTTTTGCTAGCGTACAAACTGGATCGCGCCGTCGGCGCTTCTTGTCCGATCACCCATGGAGTCAAGAGGGAATGGTGGACGAGGGCAGATCGACCGAAGCGGCTGAGCCCGCACCCTCCGAGTCGGCACCCCCCCAGGACTTGCCCCGCACTGGATGGCTCGTGGCGGGCTTCGTGGTCGCCGCCCACGGGGGGCTCGTGGTCGGTGTGGCCGAGCCGGTGATCCGCATGTGGGGTCATCGGGGCCTGATGACGCCGTGGATGTGGATCGAGGCCCTGAGCTTCTCGTCGATTGGCCATTGGGTCTATGGCGGGGTGGCCTGTGCGGTGGCCTGCCTGGTGGGTGGGCTGGTCGCGCGGCTGAGCGAACGGGTGCGTCGTCGACTCGTCCCCGGGGCGGTGGCGTGTTCGGCCTTCATCGTCGCCGAGGCGGCAGCGTTTCTCTCGGTACTCGCCTTCTTCTCCTTTGACGCGAGGCTGCCTGCCGGCGCCCTGCCCATGGCGGTTCTGCCGGTTGTGTGGGTGCTCGTTCTCGTGCCGGTCTCACGGGTCCTGGCCCGATTCGGCTCGAGGGGCGTCGGGCGTCGATTGGCGCGTGTCTCGCGCGTCAGCGTCTGGCCCGTCGTCTTGCTGGCGTCCGCCGCCGTGATCGTCAAGATCGAGGGCAGGAGCCGACTGCACCCGCTGGAGGGGGATCTCTCGGCGGCAACGACCGCGTCCCCCCCTACCAGCCAGCACGCCGGGCGGCTTCCAGACATCGTCCTGGTCGTCTTCGACACCCTCCGCCTCGACCGACTCGGCTGCTACGGCTACGAAAAGCCCACGAGCCCCCGCATCGACGCCTTCGCGGACGATGCCGTGCTGTACCGGTGGGCGTTCTCCCCCGGGGTCTGGACGCTGCCGGCGCACGCGTCGATGTTCACGGGCCTCTTTCCCACGCAGCACGGAGCCGACTTCGGACAGAAACGCCTGTGGCTCGACGACAGGTTCACGACGCTGGCAGAGGCCCTCCGCGATCGCGGCTATCAGACGATGGCCTTGTCGAACAACCCACTCGTCTCGCCGTGGACCAACCTGACACAGGGGTTCGAGCGATTCGCCGACCCGTGTGAGCTGGCGTACATCAAGCGGAACAGTCTCTATGAGTTCATCCGGTTCGTTCTGAAGAACGACGGGCCGCTGGGCCCGCTGCTCGGGCGGTGGTTTTACAACGATGCGGGCGGACGCATGACGGCCACGCTCGCGGCCCGCTGGCTGGCTGCGCGCGACCGCTCTCGCCCGTTCTTGCTCTTCGTCAACTACATGGAAGCCCATCGGAAGTACGAGCCCCCTCACGCCTATCGTCAACTGTTCCTACCGCCCGAGCATCTCAGCCGCTCCTATCGCGTCGATCAGAGCGATCCGGCCGTCTGGCAGTACGCCCTGGCGGGCAAGCCGATCTACACGGCCGCCGACCTGGGAATCCTCTCGGCGCTGTACGACGCCCGCGTCCGCGAGCTGGATGATCATTTCGGCGACCTCATGCGTGTCCTCGCCGCCGAGGTCATGCTGGATGACACGATCGTCATCCTGACGGCCGACCATGGGGAGCACCTCGGCGAGCATCGCATGCTGGATCACCAGTACAGCGTTCACAACATCCTCGTTCACGTGCCGCTGATCGTCCGCTGGCCGAGGGCGTTGCGGCGGCAACGGGTGGACAGTCTCGTACAGACCCACGACATCTTCCCGACGCTGCTGGGCTGGGCCGGCGTCAAACCCGAGCAGCCGGGCAAAATCATGGCCAGATCGCTCGCCGAAGCGCTGTCATCCAAACGGGCCGCGACGTCCCGTCCCGCCTACGTGCAATACCTCAAGTGGCCCACGTCCCAGCTCGAGATGCTCAAGCGGATCGATCCCGGGTTCGATCCCACGCCGTGGGAGGTCTCTTACTACGTCACGTGCGAGGAGCGGTGGAAACTGATCGCACGCCAGGGCGGCGAGGTGGACCTGTATGACATGTGGTCCGACCCCGGCGAGAATCACAACATTCGAAACGCGCGGCTGCCGACGGCCGAACGGATATACCATCGGCTCCTCGATTGGACCGACTCGTTCGAAACCTTCGATCCGAACCAGGGGGCGGGCGAGCCGAGCCGTCAGGCCACGGTGGAACTCCGCCAGCGACTCCGCGATCTGGGCTACGTACACTGAGCGGTTTGCCGCAGGGACTCGAGCAGTGTGGCGCAGCCGCCCTCGGCTACTGCCGCTTGGCGGACACGATGACGACGTCCTGGACCGGGACGTTCTCGTGCCCGCCCTTCGTGGCGGTGGGTACGTCCTTGATTTTGTCGACGACGTCCATCCCGTCGACGACCTTGCCGAAGACGCAGTACCCCCACCCATCTTGCCCGGGATAGTCGAGAAAGCTGTTGTCCGCCACGTTGATGAAGAACTGGGACGAGGCGGAATGCGGTGCGCTCGTGCGGGCCATCGCCAGCGTGCCGCGGAGGTTCTTCAACCCGTTGGTCGCCTCGTTCTGGATCGAATCGTGCGCACGCCTCTGCTTTAGACTTGGCTCCATCCCCCCGCCTTGGATCATGAACGTGGGGATGACCCGATGGAAGATCGTTCCCTCGTAGAAGCCCTCGTCGACGTACTTCAGGAAATTCTCAACCGTGATGGGCGCCTTGGCCGGGTCGAGCTCGACGGTGATCTTCCCCATGGACGTCTCGATCACGACGCGTGGATTGGTATCTGCCATCGTTTTCTCCTGAGGCTTCGGGCTTCTCGAGTCATTGCAGGACGACGACATGACTGCCAAACAGCCAACCGCAAAGGCGCATCTCCTCAGCATCGTCGAGCTCCGCACGGGGTTCCCACGGTTCTGCAGGTCAAGGGCCCGCAGTTTACACGGTCTGGCCCTGTTCATCAATCCGCCCGACGCGAAGGCAGGCGTCCAAGGTGACGAGGCTTGAAGGGATCGGCCGGCTCGGTGTAGGCTAGTACTCCGTCAACGATGCTCCTGCGGGCACAGCTACCCCCACTGAGCCGGCCCGTCGCCGGGCCGGTCCTCGACCGCAGGGCGCTCTTGGCCAGGTTGACCGGCCTGAGGACAGGCCGGCTCGGTAGGGACAAGCCGCTGGCGGCCCGGGGATCTGCGAAATGAGCGTGACCGTTCAGTTGCCCTTGCCGATGCGCCAAGCCGCCGACGGGCAAGAGCGCATCCAGCTGGAGGCCGACACGGTGGGTCAGGCGGTCGAGGCCCTGTGCAGCCGCTACGGTCAACTCCGCAACCGGCTCTACAAGCCTACCGGCAGGTTGAAGGGTTCGATCACGATCTTCGTGAACAACGCTCAGCCCGCCGCCAAGGCCGACACGACGCTGCAGGACGGCGACACACTGATCATCCTCCAGCCGGTCGGCGGAGGCTAGCCGCAGCCCGTCGGGCGTGCCCGCGCCCAGACGCACCTGGTGCGATCGATGAGTTCCACCGATCCCATCGACGATCATTACCGTGCCCGGCTCCGATCGGAGATCTTCGGTATGGCGATCGGGCTGGCCTGCTGTGCCTTCGGCGGGTTCTACCTGTTCAACGACCTGACGACCGGGGGCACGGCCATCGACGCGGCATTCGTGTGGGCCCTGCGAGGCGGCGTGGTGGGCTTCGGCGCCTGTATCATCTTGGCGTATCTGGGAGAGCGAATCGCCCTGGCCGTTGACGCCGTCGTCTGTGGCGCGTTGGCGGCGGTGCTGGTGGTCACGTGCGTGGCCTGGCTGGCGGAATCCGTCTTCTTCGGACAGGTTTTCATGGTGGGCATCTCCGGCGTGCTGGCGGGCGGGGCGGCTCTGAGATCCTGGCGCGACTTCACTGCCTGGGGTGCGGCTGCAGACGGACCCGTCTCGAGGCACGAGGACGCGCCACCGGTCGGGCTCGACGATGGGCCATCGCCTCCGGCGACCACGACCGAAATCCGACGTCGGTTGCGCGAGGCCCCGCCGCCACCGCAAGAACGTCATCCCGCCGCTTCGACGAGTCCCGAACCCCAACCAAGCGAGTCGCCCCCCGAAGGCGGGTTCCTGGCCGAGCTCGGACGTGAGGATGAGCAGACCGATTGAGAAGTTGACCTGACCCTTTCCCCCGATCGGAGACGCCCATGCGCGGTCAGCCCGACCAACCCGATCCCGGATTGCTCACCGGTCGCTACGCGCGGCAGATCGTCTACCGGAACATGGGCCCCGATGCTCAGCGCAAGTTGGCCCGAAGCCGCGTCGTCCTGGTCGGCTGCGGCGCGATGGGCGGCATGCAGGCCAACATCCTGGTCCGCGCCGGCGTCGGCTGGCTGCGAATCGTCGATCCCGACGTGGCCGAGCTCGACAACCTCCAGCGACAGGTCCTCTTCGACGAAGACGACGTCGCCGATCGAGCCCACAAGGCCCAAGCCGCTCGCGACAAGCTCCAGGGCATCAACACCGACGTCATCGTCGAGGCCGAGGTCACGCGCGCCAAGCCGCACAACATCGAGCGCCTGATCGAAGGCGCGGACCTGATGCTCGACGGAACCGATGACCTCCAGACCCGCTACGTGATGAACGACGCGGCCGTCAAACACGGCCTACCGTGGGTGTATGGCGGGGTCGTCGCCGACTACGGCAGCGTCATGTCGATCCTGCCCGGCCAGACGCCTTGTCTGCGGTGCCTGTTCCCCGATCCTTCGGACTTAGCTGAGGTGGAGACCTGCCAAACGGTCGGCGTGTTGGCCTCGGCGGTGGGCGTCGTGGCGTCGCTGCAGGCGGTCGAGGCGATCAAGATTCTCACCGGCCAACTCGAGGCGCTCAACCGCAAACTCGTCACCGTCGACGTGTGGGCCGGCCGGCTCGACGCCGTCGCCGCACGACGCGACCCCGACTGCCCTTGCTGCGGGCAGCGGCGATTCGAGTTCCTCACCCGGCCGCGGGCCGGGTGAGGAACTCGACAAGTCGACAACTCGACAAGTCGAAACGTCAAAACGTCGAAACGTGGGGGCGTTGAACTGGCGGCGATGGGTCAACGGTACTTGCCAAACTCTTGATAGGCGTCGAACAGGGCCCAGACGTTTTCTGTTGGGACGTCAGGCAGGAGGTTGTGGGCGGTGCCGAAGATGTAGCCGCCGCCGGGGGCCATGATCCGCGCGCGGTCCGCGACGTGGGAGCGGACCTCGGCGGGGGTACCGTGCGGCAGGACCTGCTGGATGTCGATGCCGCCCTGAAAACACAGGTCCTGGCCGTACTCACGCTTGAGCCATTCTAGGTCCATGCCGGCCTGCGGCTGCAGCGACTGCAGCACATCCAAGCCAGCGTCGACGAAATCACCCACCAGGTCCGTAACGTTCCCGCACGTGTGGTACATCGTCCGCAGCCCGTAGCGATGGCCCAACTCGTTGAACCGCGCGAAGTTCGCCTTGAAGAACCGGCGGTACATCTCGGGCGACACCCACGGACCGGTCTGCGTGCCCATGTCGTCGCCCATGAAGAAGACGTCCGCCAGGCCCCGGGTCGCCTCGAAGATCCGCTCATAGTGGGCCAGGTAGAAGCTGACGATGTGATCCAGGATGCATTCCCCTACGGCGGGCTCGGTCATCAGATCGACCAGGAACTGCTCAGCCCCGCGGACGTACATCGCCGGCTTGAGCTGGGCCGCCCGGTCCAACCGGTCGGCGCCGATCACCACCGTGTAGCCGGCCTGTCGCATCGTGGCGCACGCCTCGCCGATCCGCGAGTAGTCGAACATGTCGGTGGTCGGCCAGAGCGGGTAGGCGTCGATCTCGGCGACGCGGGTCATCTGCGCCAGGGGCGGTCGGTCCACGTGCTTGTATCGCCACGACCATGGCTGACCGTCACGACGCACGCCGTCCACGGTCATCCACGTCCGCGGTACCCCCCAATGGTCCTCGACCGTCCCGTCCTCGAACGTCCGCAGCGCCCGCCCAACGTACGCCGGCCCCATGTGATACCGGAGATCCACCCCCAGCGCCTCGAGCAAGGCGTCCTTATCCTCCAACCCACGCTCCATCATCAACCGTTCCGTAACCGCCTCAACCGCCCAGTAATCGATCGGCACGCGGTCCGGCTCGCGATGATCCAGCGCCGTCAGTACACGTTCTCTCGGCGACATAGGCGGCGTCACAAGTTGACAAGTTGACAAGTCGAAAAGTCGAAAAGTCGACACGTCAACACGGCGGGAGCCGTCACCCCGTCTGTGTCGACTTGTTGACTTGTCGACGTGTCCGTTGTTCCTAGCTCCGTATGCTCAACACCGGCGCGGCCAGCATCCCGGAGGGATAGAGGCCGTAGGCCTCTTGCCAGGCGTCGCCTTCGGTGATGAAGTTGAACGGTCCTACCCAAGGGGGCGCCGGCGGGGCCTGGTGCAGCGGGCCGAACGCGTTGCGCCGGCAGCCGATCACCTCGATACCCAGGTCGATCGCGTCGCCGTTGATCGCATCGGTGATGTCCAGCTCGTACGGCTGCCACTTGATGTACCCCGCCGCCTGCCCATCGACGAGCACGCGAACCACGCCGCCCGCCCACTTGGGCAGCGTCACGAAGACGCGCTCCTCCGGCTGACGTTGGACCTGGACTTTCCGGCGGTACGTCACGGACCCGCCGTAGAACGGAAGTCCCTGCTTGCACCAATCGCCGGCTCGAAGCCTGCTGGCGGGCTCGACCATGATCGCGCGTTCGCGTAACGCGTCGAGCCGGACCCCGAACGACCCCAGCAGGAACGACGCCTCCAAGTTGTCTTCCTCGATGAAGTCGATCTCCATCAGGATTTCGTTCACGCCGACGCGGAGCACGGCCGGATCGATCGGCAGCCGGCGGATCGAGCGGTCCGTCCACCACCCGTCGTCCGCGTCCGGCGACATCGGCTGGCCGTTGATGGTGATGGCGAACCGGTCGGGCGTCTCGACCGCCAGCCAAATCGGCCCGGCAGGGAGGGCATCGATCTGGACGACGTAGCGAAGCGCGATCGGCGTGGGCTTGGCCGTCGTCGGCCGTCGGGCCCACGGCTGAACCATCTGACCGCCGCGCCGCGGCATCTTCAGCGCGTCGCGGACGGCCTGGTCGACCTTCAGGATCTCCGTCGGGCCGCGCCAATGTCCGTCGCGAATGCGGAACTGGGCCCGGTCCAGCACCAGCACGTTCGGCTCGTCCAGGTGATAGGGCCACCTGCCGGAGAGCGTCGTGCGGGCGACCTCCATGTGGCCGCGCCGCACGGACAGGTCGGCGTCGGCGCGGGGCCGGATCACGAACAACCGGCTGCCGATCGGAGGCAGCGACGTGACGATTGTCAGATCATCGCCGTCGCGAATCGTCTCGGCCGCGTACCGCGCGCCGGTCGCCGCGTCCCATTCCTCGGCGGCGCCGCCGGCGATCCGAATCCGCACCGGGTTGTATCCGCGCTTGCGGTCGCGGTTGACCACGAACAGATACTGCACGTCGCGGTTGCGCCGCAGCATGTAGATGACCGGACCGATGTGCCTGCCGTCGCCGTTGGCGACGGTGATGACCCGTCCGTCCGGCTCGACGGCCTCGACGACGGCCTTGGCCGTGAACGGCACACGCACGCACGCCCCGGATAGCTCGACGGCTGCGGCGTGCTTGACCGCGTCGACGTGCTTGGCAGGCGGACCGGCGAAGACGACCGTTCCCCCCGCCTCCTGGAACCTTCGCAGCAGCTTGAGCGTGCTCGCGCGGATCGTCAGCATCGGCGGGACCACGACGACCCGGTAGCTGGCCTTGCCCACGCGGAGCCGGGGTGGGCCCTGTTTCGACCGCGCGACTTTGCCCAGCCGAGACAGCATCTCCTCGTCGCCGTAGTCGAAATCGATCTGCGCGTCCAGCAACCAGCTCCGCAACCGGGCCAGGTTGCCGTCGAGCTTGCGGACGTCCTTGGCCTGCCGATACCCCACGCGGCTGCGGACCCACGTGCTCTCGATGGGATGGATCACCAACGCCTCGCGAACGGGCTGGCCCCGCGTCATCAGGACGTGCACCCGCGCGAAGTAGTCCTCCACCTCCGCGTAGTGCCGCCACCACGGGGACTGATAGTGAATCGACGCCGGGTAGTCGCGCTTCGCCTCGCCCGCCATCGTGTAAAACGACAGGTGCTGACATCGGAGGTTGACGCCCAGAGCGGCCTGCCAGTCGCCGACGGCCTTGTGGCTCTCGAAGTTGAACTGCCAGCCCGTGCACCCATACAGCTCGCTCAGCAGCCACGTCCGTCCCGTCTGACGAAGCACCGACGCGCACTGCTTGGCCGTGTCGTACTCCTCGTTCGGCTCGGTCAAGATGTCGATGCCCGGCGCCTGCATGTGCTCGTAGAACCGCATCGCCGAGCCGACCACGTTCACCTGCGAACTCGGACGCGGCTCCTCCAGCACGTGGCCCGTGTGCAGCAGGCCGTGCTTCTCGCACCACTCCCCGATCAGCCGCGCGAAGGCGTCCACGAACAGATGCGTCACGCAGTCGTGGTAGTGCCAGCGGGCCTGGCTGACCTGCCGGCCGTCCACGTCGAAGAACAGCTCCGGTAGGTGGTCGATCAGATCGTACCCGTATCGCTTCTTGAACACGGCCGGCAGCCTGTCCGTCCAGGACAGGTCCATCGAATCGCCGGACGCACTGAGCAGTTCGTCCCCTCGAGGCCAACCGTGGTTGGGCTCGTCGGTGAAGATACCAGGGATCGTCTTGCCGAAGCGCCGACCGTTCGCCTTGCGATACGCCTCGTGCGTGACCTGGATGAACTTGCGGACCGCGGCGGGATTCATCGTGTCCAGGTACGTGTATCCGTTGTACCACGACGAGTTCGGCATCAGGACGACGTGGAAGATCAACACCCTCTCGCCGGCGGCAAGCTTCTTGACGTCGGCCCGACCGATACGCCGGACCCCACGCGCGCGGTCGCCGTCAATCGTCGCAGCGTACAACGCCAAGACCTTCTTGCCCTTGGTCGCGAATGACTTGGCGTCCGCCAGCTCGCAGCGCACGTGCCGCATGCGGTACTTGGGATCTTTCGTCACCAGCCCGCCCGCCGCGCCGCTGGGCCAACGGTCCTCGTCGTAGAGCCACGCCTCCATGCCGAGCTTCTCGCACTCGTCGGCGCAGGCCTCGACGAGGTCGAACCACTCCTTGGACAGGTACGGCGTGGCCAGGCCGACCCGCGAGTGCAGGAACGCCCCGCCCAACCCCATCTGATGCATCACCCGCAACTGCCGCCGCAGCTCGGCGTCTTCGAGCTTGCCGTTCCACGCCCAGAACGGCTTACCCCGATACGCGGATCCGGGGTGCGTGAACTGGCGGATCAGTGCGTCCTCGCGCGCCATGTCGTTTCCTCCGCAGATGGATTGCAGATAGGTCCAGCGCTATCAGCCCCGGTCGGCTCTTTGACCAGATTCCGGGCCAAATTGCAAGCGGCGCCCCGCCGCCTTGCCTGGGGTCGAGGGCTTCAGTAGATTGAGGCGATGGCCAGCCATTCCCGCGCGTCATCTTCATCCGCACAATCGGGGGCCTCGTCAGAAACATCATCGTCCGATCGGACGTCGGACGCGTCGCAACCGCTTCCCGCCGCGGGATCGCTCGGCTGGGCAGCCATGGCGCTCGTCATGGTCGTGACGTTCCTGGTCTTCTGGCCGGCGCTCGACAACGGGTTCGTCGACTGGGACGACAAGGTCGTCCTCCTGGAAAACGACAGGTACCGGGGCTTCGACTTCGATCGCATCCGATGGATGTTCACCACGCGGCTGATGCAGCACTTCCAGCCGCTGACGTGGCTGACCTACGCCGTGGACTACGCTCTGTGGGGCATGGACCCGTGGGGATACCACCTCACGTCGATCCTGCTCCACGCCGCCGCGGCGGGCGTGTTTTTCTGGGTGGTGCGGCATCTCCTGTACCGGGCGGTGGGCGGTGCATCGGGGGAGATTCTGGTTGGGATCACCGCAGGCGCGGCCCTCGCCGCACTGACGTTCGGCATCCACCCCTTACGGGCCGAATCGGTGGCCTGGGCCACCGAGCGCCGCGACGTAACCAGCGGCCTGTTCTTCATGATGACGCTGGCCGCCTACCTGAGGGCATCGACGTGCGTCGGCGCCGCCAGGTTCAGATGGATGGGGGCCTCACTGGTGGCCTATCTTCTGTCGCTGATGGGCAAGGCGTCCGGGATGACGTTGCCGTTCGTGCTGATCGTGCTCGACGCCTATCCGCTCGGGCGACTGGGGTCGCCCGGTCGCCGTCGCACGCCCTCGGCGACTCGGGGCGTGTGGCTCGAGAAGCTGCCCTACCTCGTTCTCGGCACGGCGGTCGCCGTCAACGCCTTCCTGGCCCAATACTACAGCACAGCGATGGACTCGATCGAGGCCTTCCCCTGGTCGGCCCGCTTGGCGATCGCGTCCTATGCCACCGCCTTCTATCTATACAAGACGTTTCTCCCGTTCGGGCTCTCGCCCATGTACCTGCCGGACCATCCCTTCAACCCCACAGCGTGGCATATTCTGCTGGGTGCGGCGGTCACTGTCGTTGTGTCGCTGGGAGTGATCTGGGGCGCGCGGCGATGGCCGGCGGGGTTGGCCCTGTGGGCGGCCTACCTGCTCCTCCTCGGGCCGGTCTCGGGATTGGCCAAGGTCGGCGACCAGATCGCGGCCGACCGATACACCTACCTCCCGTGTCTGTCCTGGGCCGTCCTTGTGGGCGCCGCGTGGCTGTCGACGTATTGCCGGCGGGCCAGGTCGGGGCGATGGCAGCGCGCGTTCGTCGGGGCATCGGCGGGGGCGTTGCTGGTTCTGGTCGGCCTGGCGCAGCTGACGCAGCGTCAGGTCGGAATCTGGCATGATACGGTCACCCTCTGGAGACACGCCCTTCGCGTGGATCCGAACAACACGACGGCCCATCTGTCTTTGGCCAACTGGCTGACCGACGAGGACAGACTCCGCCGCAGCCGCCGGGAGGACCCGACCGGCGCCCGCCTGAGACGCGACTTCGCCACGGCCGAGGACCACTTGAGAGCCGCCGTGGAGGTCAGACCCGATGACCCCGTGTTCCGCGTCGACCTGGCCAAGGTGCTCCTGGTCACCGGCCGATCCCGCGAAGCCGTCGAGCAGCTGCAGTCCGCGGTGCATCTCGACGCCGACCACGTTCCCGCGTACCTCAACCTCGGCGCGATCCACCTGGCGGCGGGACGCGTCGACGACGCGATCGCCTGCTTCAGGACCGCCATTGACATCGGGCCGTCCGATGCGGCCCGTCTCAATCTGGCCAACGCGCTGATTCGCAAGAAGCGCTACGACGAGGCCATCGACCAGTGCCGCTGCGTCTTGGGATCTGACCCGGACCATGCCAAGGCCCACAACCTTTGGGGGTTCGCCCTCATCGCCAAGGGGGACCCGAACGGCGGCATTCCTCACCTGGAGCGGGCACTCGAGATCGATGCGAGCTACGCGACCCCCCGACTCCAGCTCGCGCAGATCTACGTGACCCGCAACCGACGCGACCAGGCCATCGAGCTGCTTCGTGAGGGCACGAAGCTGCCCAACGCCGATCCGAGGATCGCCGCGGCCTTGGCGAAACTCACGGCGGCGCCGCGCTGAGTACCCCAGCGACACGGCGTGTTCTTTGTGGCCGTGGGCGCCGGCGGGGGGTAGACTGGCTTGCCATGGCAGACGATACGTCAGCAACCCCCTCGCCGGAGCAGTCGACGCTCCAACCCGTCGGGACCCCGCCGTCCCGCGGGCTGATCATCGCGCTGCCGGCGGCGATCTTCCTGGTCACGTGCCTGGCCTTCCTGCCCGCGGTCCGCAACGAGTTCGTCAGCCTCGACGATCACAAGAACTTCCTGGGCAACTACCACTACCGCGGGCTGGGCCTCGAGAACATCAAGTGGGCGTGGACGACGTTCCACAACGGGGCCTACCAGCCGCTGAGCTGGATCCTGTTCAGCGCCCAGTACGTCGCCTGGCAGCTGGACGCGCAGGGCTATCACATCGTCAGCGTGGTGTTGCACGCGATCAATGGCGCGCTGTTCTACTGGCTCGCCGTTCGGCTGCTGCCGCTGGTTCTGCCGGTCGCGGCGCGGAGTAATCCGGTCGGTCTGCGATGGGCGTCCGCGCTGGCTGCGCTGCTCTTTGCCCTTCACCCTTTGCGGACCGAGGCGGTGGCGTGGCTGTCCACACAGCCCTATCTGCCCGTCGGCATGTTCTACCTGCTGTCGTTGCTGGCCTACCTGCGGGCCTGCCGATCGGAGGGCAACACGCAGAGGCGGCTTGTCTGGCTGGCGGTGTCGTGTCTCTGCTACGCCTGTTCGATCCTGTCGAAGGGGGTCGGCGTCACGCTGGTCGCGGTGCTGGTCATCCTCGACGTCTATCCGTTGCGTCGGCTGTGGCCCGGCCGGCGTGAGGGAGAACCAGGCCCGAGCAATGCGGCCGTGTTGGCCGAGAAGATCCCCTTCTTGTTGCTGAGCGTTGCGTCGGCCCTGCTGGCGGTGCGGAGCAAGCTGGAGGCCATGGTCCCCGTGGGCAGCTATGACATCCCCCATCGCATCGTCCAGGCGGCTTGGGGGGTGATGTTCTATCTCCGCAAGACGGTCCTGCCCGTGAACCTCTCGCCCTGGTACCAGTTCCGCGACGGGTTTGGCATCTCAGAGCCCCGATTCGTGGTCAGCGTCGTCTTGGTGATCGCCGTAAGCGCAGCGGCCATCTGGGCCTGGCGGCGATGGCGGGCGGGCACGGCGCTGTGGGCCTACTACCTGATCGTCCTGTTTCCGCTCAGTCACCTCGTCCGGCTCGGCCGGCAGGCAGCCGCCGATCGATACACTTACGTTTCGTGTATGGGCTGGGCGCTTCTCGGCGGGGCAGGACTGCTGGTGGCCTGGCATGCTCGGATGAACGGCAGGATGAAGCCGTTGACCTTCAAGGGAATCGCCGCGGTCTCGATCGCGGCATGCGTCGCACTCGGCGTCCTGTCGTGGCAACAGGTGTACGTGTGGCGCGATGGCGTGAGCCTGTGGCAACGGGCGGCCGAGGTCACGCCCGAGGTCCCCATCCCCCACAGCAACCTGTCGCAGGAACTCCGGATGAAGGGCGACTTCAAGGGCGCGACCGAAGCGGTCGACGAGGCGATCAGGCTCGAACCGAACGATGCCGGACCACGGATCAACAAAGCCGTCATCCTGGTGGACATGGGGAGACCCGGCTTGGCGATCGAGCAGTTGCACACGGCCCTGCGGCTCGACCCGGACCACTACCTCGCCCACAGCAACCTGGGTGCGATTCACCTTCGTCAGGGCCGGATCGACGAGGCGATCGCCTCTTTGAAGCGGACCGTCGAGATCCGTCCGGACAATGACAGCGCGCAGTGCAATCTCGCCAACGCCTTGATGCGTAAGAAGCGCTACGACGAGGCCATCAAGCACTGCAAAGCCGCGCTGGACCGCGTGCCCGATTCCGCCGAGGCCCTCACGCTGTGGGGGATGGCCTTGGTCGGCAAGGGGGACACGACGGGCGGCCTCCAGAAACTCCGCGAAGCGCTCGACAGCGACCCAGACTGCGGATCGGCCCGGATCAATCTGGCTCACGTCCTGGAGAGGCTGAAGCGCTACGATCAGGCGCTCGCGCTGCTCCGTGCAGGCGCGGAGCTGGACCGGCCCGAGTCCCGTGTGATCGCGGCGCTGGCCAAGTTCCTGTTGACCTGCCCGGATGCCAAGTACCGCAATCCCGCCCAGGCCCTCACGTGGGCACAGCGGGCCAGCCGTCTCGATCAAGGCCGGAACATCGACCATATCGAGCTGATCGCCACCGCCCTGGCCGCCAATGGCGCGGTGGATCAGGCGATCGTCGTCAGCAGACATGCCATGGAGCTGGCCCGCAAGCAGAACCAACCTGAACGGGCCGAGCGCATCGCCCGTCAGATCGCGTCCTACCAGCGTGGTCTCGATGGCGTACCTTGACGGCGCTGCGACGTTCGCCGGCCGGCGCTTGACAGGTTTTCAGGCCCGTTTCTATCATCGCCCGGGGTTGGTGTTGGCTCTCGCTGGGGAAAACCCATGGGTGTTCGGCTGGTAGAGTTGAGCGGTTCGCCCCGCCAGATGGGCCAATCGCACGGTGAGCAGTTTCGGGACGACATACACGAGTTCGCCGAGCGACGGCTGGCCGCCTGCGTCCGACAAGCTGAAGCCGTCGGCGTCGCGGACGCCCAGGCCGAGGTCCTCGGCTTCTGTGAATCGGCGCTGCCCGAACACGAACGGTTCGCACCGGCCGTCTACGAGGAGTTCTGCGGTATTGCCGAAGGGGCGGACCTGGCACGCGATCGGCTGATGATCTGCAACGGGCTGACGGACATCATCGACAGGTTCCGCGCGCCAAGGAACGACGGCGTGGGCTGCACCGCCTGGCTGGTCGCGCCAGACGCGACCGCCGACGGGTATGTCCTGGCCGGCCAGACGTGGGACATGCATGCTTGGGCCGAGCCCTTCGTCGTGGCGTTTCGTCGCAGGCCCCAAGACGGCCCCGCCAGTCTGACCTTGACGACGACGGGCTGCCTGTCGCTGATCGGTCTGAACGAGGCCGGCATCGCCGTGGGCAACACGAATCTCAGTCCGGTCGATACGCGGGTCGGGGTGATGTATCTGGCCATTCTCCATCAGGTCCTGGCCCAGACGTCGCTAGCGGCGGCCGTCAACGTCATCACCTCTGCGACGCGGATGAGCGGACACAACTACTACCTCGCCGGGCCTGACGGCGAGATCGTCGATGTCGAGACGACCGCCACGCGGGCCGAGGTCATCACGCCGGGCGGTGCCATCTACGCCCACGCCAATCACTACCTGATGCCCGATCTGGTCGCGCTGGAGGCCACCGACCCGGACGCCTCCAGCGTGTACCGGCTGGGGCGGATGGGCGACCTGCTGCACGCCGACGCGGGCGACATCACTTCAAAGTCAATGATGTCCTTAATGTCTGATCAAACAGGCCACGGCGACTGTCGGATCTGTCGTGACGAGCCAGGCCTGGAGGCGGCCACCTGTGCGGCGGCCGTCATGAGCCCCCAGCAGGGGCGGCTGTGGGCCGTTCAGGGGCCGCCCAGCCCAAGCGGGTTTAATGAAATAAATTTGTAGCCTTAGAATTACTTCGTGGGGCTTACTCGGCCTCTTTCTGGGGTGAATTCGCCTATCCGGCACCTGCGGGGTGGGCCACGGCGTCGAATGGGCCCGTCGGGTCAGGCTGTAAGTGTGTACCCGATTAAAGGTTATGAGACCTACTGACCGATGAATGCGATGGCGCGGTTTTGGCCTGGGCGGGCGGCGTTTGCGCCGCGTTGACTTGCCCAAACCACGGGCCTACAATGATTTCGGAGCGGCGGGTCCAGAATAGGGCGAGAGGGCTTGACGGGGAGGCGCCGTACTTTCACCCACTAGCCTCAGCTTACCCAGGCGGCTGCTGAGATCACAAGAACGGGATCTTTGGCGGGAGGTATTTGCATGAAGCTCGCGCGTCTTACCGGACGGTCGCGGATCGTGTGTCTCATGCTAGGGGTCGGGCTGTGGGCCGCCTGGTCGACGGGCGTCGGGGGGTGCGTCTTTCCTCCCAACATCGCCCCCGCCGGCAATCAAGCGCCCCAGCTGACCATCAAGGCCCCGACGCTCCCCGTGCAGGTCAGGCAAGGGCAGGAAGTCATCGTGTCCTACAACGTCACGGACCCGGATGGCGACACGATCACGCTGAGCATCTACTTCGACACCGACAAGGTGCCCACACCAACCACCGATCCCCTGATCGACACGGGGCTGGGCGTGGGATCGACGTTCTATGCCATCAACACCGCGCTGATCCCGATCGGGACGTGGAACATCTACCTGGTGGCCAGCGACGGCCGCGGCGGGCAGGACATCGAGTACGCTCAAGGCACGATGGAGGTCTTGCGCGCCCGCGTCGTCACGTTCGAGAGGCCCGATCAGACCGACCTGGCACGGCGGTACGGCAGTGCGGCGACGGATCCCAACCGGAGTCAGGTCCCGATTCGTCTGACGACGAACGGGGGCATCTACTACGAGCTGTTCTACCAGCGGTCGGAATCGGGGCAGCTGGTTGGCGAGCAGTACCCGATCGAGGGCGGCCGGGGAACGCTGGGCGGTTATGACCCCAACGACCCGAACAAGAGCAGGGATCTGAATTGGGCGCTGAGAAGCGTCGCGCCTGGGGACTACTACATCATCGCCAACTACCGCGATGAGTTGGGCGACCCCGACACGATTGACGTGGGTCCGGTGATTGTCGACTCGCCCCCCTCTGTGAGCGTAACAGGGCCCGCCGAGGATCTCGAGCTCTACATCGGCGAGGAATTCACCGTATCGTATGAGATCACCGACGCCGATAGCACGCCAGAGGTGGCCATCTTCGTCGACGTCGACCGCGTCGACAACGGAAACGAACCCAACAACCTCGTGCAGACGGGCATCACCGCGCCGACCGGGCCGGCGGAGTACGAGTACGACACCACTAACTTCCCGCCGGGGATCTTCTTCGTGGCCGTTTCGGCCAACGACGCGGTCAACACGCGCGTGACGTCGTACGCTCCCGGTCGGGTGGAGGTTTTCGACCCGAACGTGACGATCTTGTTCCTGCAACCGGATCCGACCAGCAAGCTGGTGGTCTCGCCGGACGGGACGTTCAACATCAGCTGGCAGACGAACGCCCCAACTCCCACCGAGGACGACACGCTGGACGTGGTCTATGTCGAGATCGACCCCAACGACGACAGCGAAGTCGGCCAGGAGCAGTCCATCCTCAGCGGCGCCCCGCTCCGTCCTGATGCCACGACCTTCGACGCCAGAGTGCTCGACGTCGAAGAGGGCAAGTACTACCAGCTCCGTATCCGAGCCAGGACCCGGGTGAACCCGAGCAACGAGATCCTGGTCACCGGGGCGACGGTCCAGGTCAAGAGCAACCCGGACGTCAGCCTTCTGAAGCCGTCCCAGAGCGTCGGGGTGGCCGTCAACGACAAGCTCTTCATCGAATGGCAGGCGGATCACCTGAACCCGGACCCGGATCTCGTCAGCGGCCGGATGCTGCTCGATCGTGATGACAACCCCGACAACGAAAACGAGATCGAGCTGACCCCAGTGACGGAGGAAGTCACGGAGACGCCGGGCACGTATCGCTTCTCGCATCAGCTGGACCTCCTCCAGACGTCAGTTCCCGTCGGGGAGTACTATCTGCTTCTGATCGTGAGGGACGGCGAAGCCGATCCATTCGCCGTCTATGGGCGGGCCCCGGTCGTGACGGCGCAGGGGGTCGGGCAACTCATCACGGTGACCGTCACGCCGCGGGTGACGGGGACGTTCTGGATGGGTGACGCGGGCAAGGACCTCGACGCGGACGGACAGACAGACAGCATCGTGTTCGTTGGATTCGATTTTTACGACAGCGCGGGCAGTCTCGTCTCGCCGTTGGGGGACTTCGATAAGGACAGTGTGGACGACTTCCTGATCGTGGCCCAGTTCGCCAAGCCGTTCCGGGCAGGCGAGGTGGGGGACGCCTATGTAATCTACGGGGCCAGAGACCGGTTTGCGTCGGTCCTGGCGAGCTACAACATCTCGTCGGACCCCAACATCGCCAAGCTCAACCTCAACAGCGTGGGCACGACGATGCGCGGGGCGCTGCTGGTCGCGCCGCAAGACCGGAACCCGCTGGCGGCTTCCGAGGGGATCCGGTCTGCCCTGCTCCTGCCTGACCTCAGCGGGGACGGGATCGGCGAGCTCGCCTTCGGGATTCCCTACGTGGACAACGCCCAAGACCCGAACCGAATTCCGGGGAATCTCACGGATCCCAACTGGTTTGCCGTCGGGGATTCGCTCGTCAGGCCAGGCCAGCTCCGGCGCGGCGGCGTCATCATGGTGACCAGCCAGAACGACCTGAATCAGGGATTGCAGACGCCCATGGAGCGGGTCATCGACCTCGAGCAGATCGGGCAGTGGTACAGCGGGGAGCTGCGGTGGAACGTGGAGGAGACGTTGACGATCATCAACGATCCCGCTCCGGATGAGCACTACTTCACCCTGACCGCTCCTGCCGAAGGCTGGCGGCATCCCGCGGGCCTGAACGTCGCAGACAACGACATGGCTGGGCCGCGGAACGTGCCGTCGCTCGGGTCCAGCGTCGGAATCGACTACGACTGGCCGGACGACTACTTGTTGTGGCGGGAGCCCGGTGACAACCTGCTGCTGGTCGACGGGAACGGCAACAACCAGTTCAGTCGAGCCGAGTTCACCGACGATCGGTGTCTGTTCACGGGGTATCTGAACGGCGAGCAGATTTCCAACTACGGGTCACGGATTCTGGGTGATGATATCAATGCGCACCTGGGCGTGTCGATGGCCTGGTGGCGAGGGTCCTTCGTCATCGGATCCGAGCGGTACGACCCGGTGGGAAGGACCGACGCAGGCACCGTTTACGTGATCCCGATGCAGAGCCGACTCAGTCCCACTACGGTGGATCCCCCCTGGAACTCGGCCGTCAAGCCGAGCAACCTGGTGCTGAGTGACGCAGGGCCGTTCATGCATCCAACGTTGATCGACCAGTACATGGGGCGCGTCAGCAAGATCCACGGGGCGCAGGGCGGCGCGCGCTTGGGCGCTGTGGCGTCGCTGGGAGATCTCACGACGGGGCGGAGTGGAGACTTCAACGGCGACGGTCTGGACGACCTGGCCCTAGGAGCTCCCGGGATGAACAGCGGGGCCGGCGCTGGCTACGTCTTCTATGTCCGGCTGCCCGAGCCCTACGTGTTCGATTTGGCTCAGCTCAATGAGCCCAATAGCAGCCCCAGTCGGCGCGCCGGGCTGCAGATCAACGGCAACGCGGGCGACGAGCTGGGGTCCGTGGTCCCCGACGGTCTGGACTTCAACGCTGATGGCTTCGCCGACGCCGTCTTCGGCAACCCCAAGGCCGACATCGGCAACCGAGATGACGCTGGTCAGGTCATCTTGTTCTATGGCGGTCCGCAGGAGACCGCCGAGCACGCCGGGTACAGCATCCAGGAGATTCGCGAGAACGGCCTGGGCGCGGTGTTCAATGGGATCAACGAGGGGGATTCCACAGGAGCGGCCGTCCGAGGGATCGGTGACTTCGATGGGGACGGGATCGACGACTTGGTCATCGCCGCTCCCAATGCAACGCCCTTGTACGATTCAGATGGCGACGGAATCCTGGACAGCGAAGGGGTCGACCGCGACCGCGATGGCGTCGCCGACGACCTCGATGGCGATGGCGTCGCCGATATTCTCCCGGGAGCGGGCGTGGTCTATCTCATTTACGGCCAGCGCGATCAGCAGGCCGGTACGGTCAAGCCGTTCACCAGCGACCCCAACGGCGTCGACCTCCGCAAGATCGGGACGCCTGACCTGCCCGGCGCCATGTTCGTCGGCAAGGGCCCGGGCGACGCCCTGGGCGGCGGGATGACCACCGATGGCACGAATGACGGGTCCTTCGCGATCGGCTTCTCTTCGGCCGGTGACGTCGACGGCGACGGACTGAACGACATCCTGATCAGCTCGGTCCGCGCCAGCCCGCTGGGACACCAGCAGGCCGGCGAGGTCTACCTCATCTTCGGGACCGACCCCGGGCGCCAGTGACCTGGTTCCCGGACAGGACCGGTTGACTCACACACCAGCAGGCAGGGATCGTCGCCGATCCCTGCCTGTTTCGTTTCACGGGCGGTTCGTCTAGCATAGCGCTGCCTTGGGTCGGACCGACCACGGGACCGGCCCCAATCGACGCACCAGGAGACGTCGACGTGCAATGCCAATCGTGCGGGTATGCCCTATTCGGCCTGCCCGAACCACGATGCCCCGAGTGCAATACGCCCTTCGACGTGCTCGCGTACACGTTCGAGCCAGGGACGGTCCAGTTCGGTTGTCCCCACTGTGGCCAGCGCTACGAGGGCAACGATCCGCGAGGACTGCCGGACCCCACCGCCTTCGAGTGCGTCAAGTGCCACCAGGCCGTAGACGCCAGCGCCATGTGCGTCTTGCCCGTCGTTGACGGCGCGAGGGGCGTCCACGGTCCCGCGCTTCGGCTGCCGTGGGAGGGCCGGCAGGAGGACGGCCTGATCCGACCTTGGCTGGCCACGTGCAGGCTCGGCATGTTCTCGCCGATGCGATACTACCGGCACCTCCGGGACGTTGACGACCTCGGCAAGGCCATCGGATTCGCGGCCCTCTCGGCCGCCGTCGCCGGGGCGCTGGGGACGCTGATCACCGCCGCCATCTCGTTCGCCTTTGAGGGCCTGGGGACGGGGCCTGACGGCACCCCGCCCCCGGGGAAGCTTGCCGCGCTCCAGCTGGGCCTTCAGTCGCTGAACATCCTGCTGTCCGTTCCCGTGGAACTCATCGTGCTGTTCATCTTCGCGGGAATCGTCCACCTGGGGGTGATGATGTTCGCCAGGCAGCGGCGGGGGTACGCCTGCACGGTGGTGGCGTTGGCCTACGCGATGTGTCCGGCCATGGTGGGGTTAATCCCCTTCGTTGGGGGCTACGTGTATCTGCCCTGGCGGTTGATCGTGGGGGTGGCGGGGGTGGCGGTCCTTCACCGGACATCGACGGTCCGAGCCGTCGCCGCATGTGTCGTGCCGGTGGCCATTCTGGGCCTGGTAATCATCGCCCTGAAGCAGTTATGACTGCGCCAGGGCCCCCGGGAGGGCAGCCGAGCAGGTCGGGCCTGACGGGGCAGGTTGCCCCGCTTCTCCGGGCGGCCTATACTCTGATGGGGCAGAATGGCTCCGGCGCCGTGGTGCGTTCGGGCCCTCTGGGCGGACACATGACACCCGTTCGCAGGCGCGGACGATGTCGTACCATGGGGCTCTTGACCGCGCCCTTTTCTGATCATCGGGGGGAGCGGCCCTTCTGCCGGCCATTGCGAGCCGCAGCCGTGAGGGGTAAGTATGGGGCTTGAGATCAGGAACCCGGAGTGATGCCCAACGCAATTCGTAAGCCGATGTTCTGCCTTGTACCCGTCTTGGCAGGCCTGTTCAGTTTCACGCCCGCCCGAGCGGCCGTCCTGCTTGAGCAGTACGGCCAGTGTCGCCTGGAAGACCACAACGGGCTGATTGTCCTGCGACTCAGGGGCACGCCCGAGGAGATGGGGTACGCGCATGGTCGCCTCCTGGCCGCGGAGGCCCGCACGGTCTACCAGAACCTGATCAGGTCCCTCGCCTACACCATGCACGAGAGCGAGCAGGGCCTTGTCGCCGCCGAGGCGCGGCCCCACATCCCGGACCGGTTCGTCCGAGAGATCCAGGAGATCGCCCACGGCATCAATGACGAGCTTGGAGAGCCGAACGCCGTGTCGGCGGATCGCCTGCTCGAGCTCCACAGTTGGGACGAGATCATTCGCGGACGGTTGGACCGCGGTCTGTGCGTCCACTTCGCGGCGCTCGGGGGTGCGACCCAGGACGGACACGTCCTGCTCGCGGTCGACAACGTCGACGAGGTCTCTGTCATGAAGGGCGTGCAGGACGGTGCGGTGGTGATCGTCTACGAGCCGGAGGGCGGGCACACGTTCTGCACGGCGTCGTGGGCGGGTTTCGCGGGGGTCATGGTGGGGATGAACGCCCAGGGCCTGTCGATCAGCAAGGCCCGATGCCCGTCGAGCGATCAGAGCGGCGACGGCCTGCCGGCCCCCTTCCAACTGCGACGGGTGTTGGAGGAAACGGCCAACGTGGGCGCGGCGGAGGCCCTGCTGAAGTCCGTTCCCAGGACGATTTCTGGCAACATCCTGGTGGCCGACGGCGTGGGGACTTCCAGTATCCGCGCGTTTGAGTACTCCCACGGACGGTTCGGGACCTTCACCGAAGGCGACCCCGACGAGGAGCACACCTACACCATCGAGAAGAAGGCCGTTCTGGTGACGGTGACCTACGAAGGTATCCCCCCGATCGACCTGCAGCTGCCCTTCCTGAACGACGACATCGTTGCCACGATCTCGCAGCCGCTGCCGAACGCCATCGTCCGCGCCAACAGCCTCAGCCACCACAAGGGGTCATCGCCCCTGCTGGGACTGCACACCAACTGGCTGATGGAGTACATGGCCAACGACGACGACTTTGACTTCATTGACATCTCCAGTATGGCGGTGGACTACCCCTTCCCGTCGCTGAACGTCCTGTACATCGCCAGCAAGATCATGGCCGGGGAGGCCCGGGAGCTCATCCTTCCGATTTTGGGCGATATCTTAGACTCCATTTACCCTTATTGGGAGCAAGACCTCTACTTTCCCCACCTGGCCTCGCCCGCCCGGTACAGCGCGGTGTGGGATCGCGTTAACACGAACCTGGGCACGATCGACGCGAGCAAGGCGATCAATATCCTGGGCGGTGGCGGCGCAACGGGGGTGCCCAACGTCTTGATGGACCCCAACTCGCTGCAGTCGGTGGTCATCGACGCGACGGCGATGGAGATGTGGGTGGCCACAGCCCTGCCAAAGGGCAGCGCGGGCAAGCCGGACGCCAAGCTGCAGACGTACCGGAAGCTCGATTTCGCGTCCCTTGCGAGCTATCCGCTGACGGTCAAGACCACGCCGGTATCGGGCGAGGTCTTCATCGACGGAGAAAGCTGGGGACAGGCGCCGCAAACGCAGCACATCGCGCCCGGCCAGTATGTGGTCTCGTTCGGCGAGGTCGACGGGTACGCCACTCCTCCGGACCAGATCGTGACGGTCGGCCTGGACGGGGCTTCGGTGACCGGGGAGTATGAGGTCAAGCACGACCTGGATATCACCACCGATGGCCAGGGCACCGTCTCCCTGACACCGCCTGGGGGGCAGTACGTGTCGGGGACGAAGGTCACGCTGGAGGCGACGCCGGCGGAGGGCTGGTATTTCGTCGAGTGGTCGGGCGACGCCTCGGGGACGAGCCCGACGACGGTCGTGACCGTCAATGGTGACACGCAGGTCACTGCCCACTTCGCGGAGATCCCGGCGGAGACGTATTCGCTGACGGTCGACGTCGAGGGGCAAGGCACGGTCGACCCGTCCGGCGGCACGTACGAAGAGGGGACGACCGAGACGCTGAAGGCCACGCCGGCGGCGGGATGGCGCTTCAGCCATTGGGAACAGGATGCCGAAGGGACCCATCCGCAGATCCAGATCACGTTCGATTCGAACAAGACGGTCAAAGCCGTCTTCGTGCAAGGCGATCACCTGCTGACCGTCAACATTGACGGGCAGGGCTCGGTGGACCCACCGGGCGGCGGGTACGACACCAATGACGTCGTCACGCTGCACGCGACGCCGGCAGCCGGCTGGCGCTTCGTCGGGTGGTCCGGCGACGTGACCAGCAGCCAGGCCAGCGTGACGCTCACGATCGTCCAGGACACGACGGTGACGGCCCGCTTCGAGGCCCTCAACCCCAATACCTACTCCCTGACGGTCCACATCGAAGGACAGGGGACGGTGCAGCCTTCGTCCGGGGCCTACGCGAAAGGTGATGTGGTCGCGCTGCTGGCGGCACCCGCGGAAGGCTGGCACTTCGTCGAATGGTCGGGCGACGCGTCGGGCGACGAACTGACGACGGCGGTCACGATCAACGGCGATACAACGGTGACGGCTCGGTTCGAGCCGGGCGCCCCCGTGCAGTACACGCTGACGGTACAGATTGAAGGGCAGGGGTCCGTGGAGCCGTCGGGCGGGACGTATGAGGAAGGCGAGCAAGTGTCTCTCAAGGCCACTCCCGCGGAGGGTTGGTATTTCGCGGGCTGGTCCGGCGACGCGAGCGGCGAACAGGCCAGCACCACGATCACGATCGTTGGCGATACGACGGTGACGGCGCGATTCGAGGCGCTTGCCGCCAAGGCCTATGCGCTGACCATCCACGTTGAGGGGCAGGGCACGGTCGAGCCGCCGGGCGGGGTGTATGAGGCCGGTGATACCGTTTCCCTCGTGGCGACACCGGCGGAGGGCTGGCACTTCGTCGAATGGTCGGGAGGTGCGACGGGGAGCCAACCCACCACGACGCTCACCATCCAAGACGACACGATCGTGACCGCCCGGTTTGAAGAGAACCCTCCGGGCGCGTGCACGTTGACCTTGCTGGTCGAGGGAGAGGGCTCCGTCCAGCCGTCGGGCGGCATGTGTCAGGAAGGGGACGTGATCACGCTCCACGCCACGCCGAGCCCGGGCTGGCATTTCGTCGAGTGGGCCGGTGGCGCATCGGGGGACCAGGCCAGCGCCAGGATCACGATGGCGGGCGACACGACGGTGACCGCACGGTTCGCAGCCAACGGGGCCGGGGAACACGCCTTGACCATTCACGTCGAGGGCAAGGGCGTGGTGAGCCCGTCGTCGGGCGCCTACGAGGCCGGCAAGAGCGTCACCCTTCGTGCGGCCGCCGAAGAAGGCTGGCACTTCGTAGGTTGGTCCGGGGACATCATCAGCGATCAGCCTGCTGTGGTGGTCACGATCGACGGCGACACGACGGTGACGGCCGAGTTCGAGGCCGATCCGCCCCAGGAGTACTCCCTAACAGTCCAGGTGGAAGGGGAGGGGTCGATCGAGATATCGGGTGGCCCCTACGTCGAGGGGGCGGTCGTCACGCTGAACGCCGTTCCAGAACCGGGCTGGCATTTCGCGAGTTGGTCCGGCGATGCGTCTGGGAGTCAGGCCAGCGTAAGCATCACCATCGTGAAGGACACGGTGGTGACGGCCCGGTTCGAGGCCAACCCGCCTGAGGAGTATGCCCTGACCGTTCACATCCAAGGCGAGGGCTCGGTCGAACCAGCGGGGGGCAAGTATGAGGAGGGTGACATCGTCCAACTCTTGGCAACGCCCGCGACGGGATGGCGCTTCGGCGGCTGGTCCGGCGACGTGACCAGCGACGAGGCCGGCATCGCCATCACGATGAACGGCCCCAAGACGGTCACGGCCAAGTTCGACCCGCCGACCACGTACGCCCTGACCGTCCAGGTCGAGGGCGATGGCCTGGTCGAGCCGAATGGAGGCAACTACCAGGCCGGCCAGGTCGTGCGTCTCTACGCGATCCCCGAGGAAGGCTCGCGGTTTGTGGGCTGGTCCGGCGCTGCAACCGGCGACCAGCCCACAACGGAGATCACCATCGAAAGGAACATGACGGTGACGGCCCGCTTCGAACGGGATCTCCCCAATACCTACGCGCTGACGGTCCAAATCGAAGGTCAGGGCACTGTCGAGCCGGGCAGCGGGGTATACAGCGAGGGGGATCAGGTCACCCTCACGGCCGAGCCGGCTGAGCACTGGGAATTCGTTGGCTGGACGGGCGACGTCGAGTCAGCCGACCCGGTGATCCACTTCAGTATCCACGGGGACAAGGCGGTCCGCGCGGTGTTCCGGGAGCTGTTCCAGGTCGTCCTGGATGTCGAGATCCAAGGGCAAGGCCAGGTCACTCTGAACCCACCGGGGGGGACGTACGCCCCCGGAACGGAGGTGACGCTCCAGGCCAAGCCGGGCGCCGACAAGGTGTTCGTGGCCTGGGAATTCATCAAGTGGCAGGGCGACATCGAGGCTGAGGACAACCCGGTGACCGTCGTGCTCAATTCGAACAAGCACGTCGTGGCGGTCTTCTCGCAGAAGTACGAGGAACTGCCCGAGGTGACATGCTGTACGACGTCGGCCGCGCCCGTCCTCGGCGCACTTCTGGTCGGCGGGATGTTGCTCGCGACGCGGCGCCGGCAAGGTGCCGGTCCCTTCCGGTCCCCATGAGATTGGGTCCCAAGTCAGGCATCAGGCGTCGACGCGCGGCGCTACGCGCCCAGTCGGTGACGACAGGCCTCGATATCCTCGCGGATCTCCGGCCGGACGTAGAGGTTGTCCAACTCCGGCAAGGGCGCCAGACCGATCAACGTCCGCTCGTAGCGCGTCTCGAGATCGGCGGACGTATCGACGAAGAGGATCTGCCGGCCGCGTAGCATGCAGAGCCCCCCGCCGTCGCCGCCGAGCGGCTCTGGACGGATGCCGATACCGAGCTCTTCAGCCAAGGCCAACAAGGTATCGAGCCGACTCTGAAGCTCCACTTGATTCGCTCCGACAGTGCGGTGCGTCTCGGACCCGGGGGTAAAGATCCTCCGCCAAACAGCCGATAATGTCAGGGGACCTGCCCGCCGGATGCCCACAGGAAGGATATATGACCACTTCGCCCGCACGTCACCAGTCAAATGTAACTCCGGACCGTCACGAAATTCAAGATCAGCTTGAACGGCTGGAGTCCGAGTTCGCCGCCCTGCGGAAACAGCTGTTGCACGCGCAGCGGCTGGCCTCGGTGGGAACGATGGCGGCGATGGTCGCCCACGAGTACAACAACCTGATGACGCCCGTCGTCAGCTTCGCGCGGTACGCCCTGGACCAGGACGATCCCGAGCTGATGCGATCGGCGCTGCAGAAGTGCCTCAAGCAGGCGCGGCAGGCCAGCCAGCTGTCGGATCGAATCCTGAACCTGGCCACGGACCAGGACAAGGGCCCCGCGCCCGTCCCGCTCCGGACGTTGATCACCGAATCGCTCGACTGCCTGGGCCGGGATCTGTCCAAGGACAACATCGGTCTGACGCTGGACGTCGACGAAGACCTGAAGATTCGCGCCAACGCCTGCCAGATGCAGCAGGTGTTGGTCAACCTGATCCAGAACGCCCGGCAAGCGATGATCGGCCGCCGAGGCCGGCTGACGCTCAGGGCCGAGCGGATCGATCAAGAGGTCCAGCTGACCCTCTCCGACACCGGCTGCGGGATCCGGAGCGAGAACCTCGCCGGCGTCTTCGAGCCGTTCTTTACGACCAAGAGCCACGCCGACCGGCCGGACAAGCGCGGCATTGGGCTGGGGTTGACCGTCTGTAGGGACATCGTCGCCGAGCACGACGGCAACATCGATGTCGAGAGCCGCCTGGGCCACGGCACGACGTTCACACTCACGCTGCCCGCCGCCGATTGACCGGATGCCCCCCAACGCGGATACGACCGAGGGCTCAGGCCCTCCGCTTCGTCACCACACACAGCCCGACCAGAGCGATCATCAGGAGTGGTAAGGCCTCCTCGATGCCGCTTCCGCAGTGGGAGGCGATCCCGGCTTCGTCGGTGGCGTCCGCGAGGCCGAGCTGCAATCCGCCTTCCAGCGCGAACGCGCCGCCGGTCATGACCGGGACGTTGGGGCCCGCCAGTTCGATCGTGCCGGTCAGTACGAAGCCACCGCCCGAGCTGGTCGCTCCGCCGCGCTCGATCGTGTACGACGTGATGGCATAGTCTGCCATCACGCCGCTCGGAGCTGCGCAGACCATAAGGATCGAGGCAATCACGCGGACCACCTGTAGCGTCTTCCGATTCATTTCGCACCTTCGTTCTGCGTCTTCGCCATCGCGCCCAAGGACGCCTCGACCTTCTCCAGTCGAGCGCGAAGAGCGGCGATCTGTGCGTCCTTCTCCTTGACAAGCTCGTGCAGACCTTGGATCGCACCGAGCGCGACGCCGTGCGCGTCAATCGTCGTGATGTGCCTGTCGTCTTCGCCCACGCCGAACGCCGCGTGGAAGTCCTGCGCCATCGGGCCAATGTGACGAATCGACGCATCCTGCGTCCTGTACTGCCACGTCGTGATCGGGACATTCGCAAGCCGGTGCAGCAACTCACGCTTGTCCACCGCCTCGAAATCCTGCTTCGCGTTGCGGTCACTGATCGAAGACCACGACCCGCCACCCGCAGCCAATGTCACCCCAGCCGTCGGCGTCCCGCTGCCGTTGACGGCCGAGACGAATCGCGCGCCGCCCGTGCAGCGGGCCGCGAATTCGTTGGCTGCGGCGGAGTTGAAGTTGAGGGCCGTTCCGTCCGCAAACAGCATCGCCCCATCATGCGACGCGTCAACCTTGGCCCTATATCCCGCCGCGACACTGTAATCGCCGGACGCCCGATTCTCCCTGCCTCCCAGCGCCGTGGCGTAGTAGCCGTTGGCGGTGTTGCCCCGACCGCCAGCGACGGTCGCGTAGTTCTGATTTCCCGCGTTGCCACGACCGCCAGCCACGGTCGCGTAGTAACCCGTGGCCGTATTGGCGCGCCCCCCGCCAACCGTCGCGTGATTGGCGTCGGCGAGGTTATCGTCTCCTCCGGCCACGGTCGCGCAGTCTTCGGTTGCCTCATTGCCCTGTCCTCCGCCGACGCTGGCGTACAGGCCAGTCGCCTGGTTGACGTACCCCCCGCCGACGGTGGCGTAGTGCGTGTTGGCCGTGTTCGCCCGGCCTCCGGCGATCGTGGTGTAGTTGTTGTTTGCCGTGTTGCCACGCCCCCCACCCACGGTGGCGTAGTAGCTGCTGGCGACGTTGGCCCGACCGCCGGAAGCCGTCGCGCACTCGCGGGAGGCGGTGTTCTCCACACCGCCGCCGACGGTCGCGTAATTGGCGTCGGCGAGGTTGTTGTCCCCGCCGGCGACGGTCGAGGAGTCCTGGGTGGCCTTGTTGCTCTGCCCGCCGCCCACGGCGGCATAGTAGCCGGTGGCCTGATTGGTGTATCCCCCGGCAACCGTCGTGTAGTGCAGGGAGGCCTTGTTGGCCCGCCCGCCGGCGATCGTTGCGTAGTTGTTGCTGGCCGTGTTGCCGCGGCCCCCGCCAACGGCGGCGTAGTAGCCAGCTGCATCGTTGGCCTTCCCCCCCCCAATGGTCGCGTTGTCGCCACTGGCCGTGTTGTCGTCTCCCCCGCCGATCGTGGCGTAGGCGCCGCTGGCGGTGTTGGACCATCCCCCGCCGACGGTGGCATGGGTTTTGTCGTCGGGCGTACTGTCGCTGTCCCCCGCAACGTTGCGCCTGCCGCCGCCTACGGTCCCGTAGCTGTCAGTCACGGCGTTCTTGTAGGTGCAACTCCCCCCGCCGCCGCCGATGGCGGCTCCGGTGACGCCTGCGGTGATGCTGTTGTCGTAGTTTCCGCCGATGACGCTCGGGGTCGTGCCATTCGGCTCGAACCGCATCACGCGCTTGTTATCAACGCGGATCTCCAGCCTTTTGTAGTCCGTCGTGCCCAGGAAGTGTGTCCCCGGCGTGGTGAGGGCGTTGCCCGTCAGGCGCCAGTACGTCTCCGCCCCCTCGGGTTCTCCCTCCACGCCCGGCGCCTCGGCCAGCAGGATCTCTGCCCCCATCCACAGCCCGATCAGGGCGAGCACAGCAACCAACATCCTGAAGCGATGTGCGTTCATCTCGTTTCTCCTTTCATGTTCTTGGCCAATCCGGTCACGAGGGCCTCCAATTGGGCGAAGCGCGCCTCGACCTCTTCGTTCAGCATTGTGATCTGGTTCTCAAGCGTGGCGATCCGAGCGTCCTTCTCCTTGAGGATCTCGAGCAGGCCTTGGATCGCACCGAGGGCAACCCCATCGGCGTCGATCGTGGCAATCCGCTTGTCGTCCTCACCAACATCGAACGCGGCGTGGAAGTCCTGGGCCACAGGACCAATGTGACGGATCGACGCGTCCTGCGTCCTGTACCGCCACGTCGCGATCGGCACCCTGGCGAGGCGGTCCAGCAGCTCACGCTTGTCCACCGCCTCGAAGTCTCGCTTGGCGTTGCGGTCACTGATCGTCGACCACGATCCGCCACCCGAAGCCAGCGTCACCCCAGCCGTCGGCGTGCCGCTGCCGTTGACGGCCGAGACGAATCGCGCACCGCCCGTGCAACGCGCCGCGAACTCGTTCGCCGCCGCTGAGTTGAAGTTCAGGTTCGTCCCGTCCGCAAACAGCATCGCTCCATCATGCGACGCGTCGACCTTGGCCCGGTACCCCGTCGCCAGGCTGTAATCCCCGGACGCCCGGTTCTCTCTCCCCCCCAACACGGTCGCGTAGTAACCGTTGGCGGTGTTGCCCCGACCACCGCTGACCGTCGCATAATTCTGGCTGGCTGTGTTCCCACGACCTCCAGCCGCCGTTGCGTAGTAGCCCGCGGCCGTGTTGGCACGCCCGCCGGCGATCGTTGCGTAGTTGGCATCCGCGAGGTTATCCTCCCCGCCGGCGATCGTCGAGCAGTCCTCGGTCGCTTTATTGCTCTGTCCCCCGCCGACGGTGGCGTAGATGCCGGTGGCCTGGTTAACGTATCCCCCGCCGACCGTGGCGTAGTGGGTGTTGGCCTTGTTGCCCCGACCGCCGGCGATGGTGGTGTAGTTGTTGTTGGCCGTGTTCCCGCGCCCTCCACTGATGGCGGCGTAGTAGCCGCTGGACGCGTTGGCACCGCCGCCCGCAGCCGTGGCGTAGTCGCCGGTGGCGTCGTTGCTGGACCCGCCAGCAACGGTGGTGTACAGGCCAGTGGCTCGGTTGACGTATCCGCCGGCGACGGTGGCGTAATGGCTGCTGGCCTTGTTTGCCCGTCCCCCGGCGATGGTGGTGTAGTTGTTGCTGGCCGTGTTTCCGCGCCCCCCACCTATGGTGGCATAGTCCTTCGTGGCGTCGTTGGCGCGTCCCCCGGCGACCGTGGCGTAGTCGCCGCTGGCGGCATTGGCACATCCCCCCGCGACCGTGGCGTAGTCGCCGCTCGGGTCGTTGTCGCATCCCCCGCCGACAGTCGCATAGCCCCCGCCGGCAGTGTTGTTCTGTCCGCCGCCGACCGTGGCGCATGAGGCGTTATTGAGGTGGTTATCGTCATTACCCGCAACGTTCCCGCTGCCGCCGCTGACCGTCCCGAAGTCGTCGGTCACGACGTTCAGGTACCCGTTCCTCCCACCTCCCCCGACGGTGCCCCCCCAGGTGCCTGCACGAACGCTGTTCCCGCTGTAGCCTCCAATCCACCTTGGGCTAGTGCTTTGCGGCTCGATCCGCAGCGCCCGCTGGCCGTCGACCCGGATCTCCAGCGCCCTGTCATCCGTGGTGCCCAGGAAGTTGGCGTTCGGGTCCGTCCCGGCGTTCCCCGTCAGGCCCCAGTTCGATGCGTCCCCTTCGGGTTCTCCTACGACGCCCGGCGCATCCGATGTCGCGCCGACGCACTGACGCGGCAAGAGCGTCGTGTAGGCGACGCCACCGTCGGATGGATGGACTGCGATCTCCAACCATAACGGATCGCCATTGGAAAGGTCCCGGCCGAAGTCCAGCGGCACGGTGAACGCACCGTTCGTCACCATCACGTCCATGCATTCGATCGGACCGGCCACGATGCTGCCGAACGCCTCGGCGTCGTACAACGTGAATGTGAAGTCATGGGGGCCGCTCGTCGGCCTGCCGCCGTCGGTGAGTCGGCCCGCGTACGCGAATCCCGTGTCCAGCGCCTCGGCCAGCAAGATCGCACCCCCCGCGAGCGCGGCAGCCAGCGCCAGACCAACACCCAATGTCCTCAACTCGCGTGGGTTCATCTCACTTCTCCTTCATTCCTTTGGCCAGTTGCGTCACCGTGGCCTCCATCGCGGCGAAGCGCGCCTCGAGCTTTGCGTTTCGTTCCCGTAGCGCAGCGATCTGCGCGTCCTTCTCCTTGAGAAGCTCGTGCAGGCCTTGGATCGCACCTAGCGCGACCCCGTCGGCGTCAACCGTTGTGATGCGCTTGTCGTCTTCACCCACGCCAAACGCGGCGTGGAAGTCTTGCGCCACCGGGCCGATGTGGCGGATCGACACGTCTTGCGTCCTGTACCGCCACGTCGCGATCGGCACCTTCGCGAGGCGGGCCAGCAGCTCACGTTTGTCCACCGCCTCGAAATCCCGCTTGGCGTTGCGATCACTGATCGACGACCACGATCCGCCACCCGCCGCCAGCGTCACGCCAGCCGTCGGGGTTCCGCTGCCGTTGACGGCCGACACGAACCGCGCGCCGCCCGTGCAACGAGCGGCGAACTCGTTCGCCGCCGACGAGCTGAAGTTCACGTTCGTCCCGTCCGCGAAGAGCGTCGCCCCGTCATGCGACGCGTCGACCTTGGCCCGGTACCCCGTCGCCAGACTGTAGTCACCGGCCGCCCGATTCTCCCGCCCCCCCAACACCGTCGCATAGTAGCCATTGGCGGTGTTGCCCCGGCCGCCGCTGACGGTCGCATAGTTCCGGCTGCCCGTGTTGCCACGACCGCCGGCCACGGTCGCGTAGTAGCCCGTGGTCGTGTTGGCGCGTCCCCCGCCGATCGTCGCGTGGTTGGCATCGGCGAGGTTGCTCTCGCCGCCGCCAACGGTCGCGCAATCCTCGGTCGCTTTGTTCCTCTGCCCCCAGCCGACGCCAGCGTACAGGCCCGTCGCCTGGTTGACATATCCCCCGGCGACCGTGGCGTAGTGTCGACTGGCCTTGTTGCCCCGTCCGCCGGCGACGGTGGCATAGCTGTTACTGGCCGTGTTCCCGCGACCCCCACCGACGCTGGCGTCGTGACCGCTAGCGGCGTTGGCACGCCCCCCGGGGATCGTCGCGTACTCGTCGGAGGCCCAGTTGCCGTACCCTCCCCCGACGGCGGACGCCGTGCTGGTGGCGAAGTTGGAGATGCCTCCCCCGACGGCGGCGTAAATGGCATGGGCACGGTTGCCGATTCCCCCTCCGACCGTGGCAAAGGGCCTGTCGCTGATGGTACCGGCGAGATCACCGGCAACGTTTGCCCTGCCCCCGCCGACCGTACCAAAGTCATCGCTCACCTTGTTCTCGTAGGAACTGCTCCCACCACCGCCGATCGTCGCCCCAGAGACACCCGCCGTGACGCTGTTCCCGTGGTACCCGGCGATGAGGTTCGGGCAGAAGCTGTTGGGCTCAATCCGCAGCGCTCGCGCGCTGTTGACGTGAATCTCCAGCGCCTTGTCGTCTGTGGTACCCAGGAAGTTGGTGCCCGGCGACGTCCCCCCGTTGCCCGTCAGGTACCATGGGGGCGGCGTGCCCTCGGGTTCTGGCGCCACGCCCTGCGCCTCGGCCAGCAAGACCGCCCCTCCAGCCAGAATGACGACCAGGGCGGAGCCAGCAACCAACCCAGGGAGACGTTTGGCTTCCATGTCAGTGCTCCTTGCAGCTGAGACGCCGCTTGATGTGATCGGCAGATGAGGGCGCCGAGACTGGAGCGTGGGTCTGGTGACCTCCGCTCTAAGACGACAGGTTTGCCCTCCTGCCTTCTTACCCCCCCTGCTTGCGGCCATGTTAACCCGGCCGCGGATCGCGGATCAATGGATCCGTTGCCCGGCTTGCCCGTGCACCAACGCCTGGCAGACCGGTTGGCTCGCGGTCAACGACTGATGCGGCTGCCGATGGCGTCGGCGTCAGAGATACATGTGCGTGCGACGGGGCAAGTGGCAGCCCAAGGGAAAAGAGAGCGACCCGTTGTCATTTGCTGACAACGGGTCGGGCGACTGGAGACGATGGGATTCGAACCCACGACCTCCGCATTGCGAACGCGGCGCTCTCCCAACTGAGCTACGTCCCCGGGTCGGCTGCCGGTGCCGCGGGCCAAACGGCCATCATCACGGTTGCGAGCTCCGGCACGTCATATGGCATCGGCAGACCTCACCGATGCCATGAACCATTTTAGATTGCGGTGCCGTTCTTGCCAAGCCCGCCGCTCAGGAGGTCGGCGACGTGGCCTGAAGGGCCGTGATGGCGGCCACATCCACGATGTCCTGCCAGCTGCACCCGCGGGACAAGTCGTTGCACGGCCGGGCAAGGCCTTGGAGAATCGGGCCAATCGCGCGGCACTTGCCGATCCGCTCGGCCAGCTTGTAGCCGATGTTGGCGGCGTCGAGGTCGGGGAACACCAGGACGTTGGCCCGCCCCCCCAGCGGGGAATCGGGTGCCTTCCGCACGGCCACCGAGGGAACGACGGCCGTGTCGAGCTGGATCTCGCCATCCACATTCAAGTCGGGTTGGCGCTGCCGGACCTGTTCGGTGGCGCGGATGACCTTGTCGGTGTGGGGATGCCGGGACGAGCCGTGCGTCGAGAAGCTGAGCATGGCCACGCGGGGCTCGCTGCCGAGCAGCGCGCGGCAGTTGTCGGCCGCGGCCAGGGCGATGTCAGCCAGCTCCTCGGCACTGGGATCGGGGACGACCGCGCAGTCGGCGAAGATCATCGCCCCGTTGTCCCCCAGCTCCGTGTGGGGGCTCACCATCAGGAAGAAACTGCTGACGGTCTGGAGGCCAGCCTGGAGTCCGATGCAGTGCTGGGCTGCACCAATCACCTTGGCGGTCGCGGCGATGCTGCCCGCCACCAGGCCGTCACAGATGCCGCTATGAACCAGGTACGCACCGAAGAACACGCGATCGGACACGACCCGTCGGGCGATGCCGTCGGTAATCTGCTCGGCTTGGCGGTGACGCCGATAGGCGTCGGCGAATCCCTGGACCAGGTCGCTGGTCTTGGGGTCCATGGTCTGGACGCCGCTCAGGCTGATGCCTTCACGGTCGGCCAACTCGGCCACGTTGCCTTCGTTACCGAGGAGGATCACCTGAGCGATGCCCTGCTCGGCGACACCCGCGGCGGCGCGGAGCGTCCGCGGGTCGGCACCCTCGGCCAGGCAGACAGTCCGTTGTGTCTGACGGACCCGTTCCTGGATCTCGTCCAGCAGGTCACCTCGTACGGCGGGGTTCGGTTCTGCCGAAGCACTCGTCATCGGTTCCGTCCTGTCGTTATCCTTCATACCTGAAGTTGCGCCAAACAAAGGCATTTTCCCCGCCGGTCCGGACGGATTCAAGCTTGCATCGTTCGGGTCTGCCCCCTACGGTGCGCGTGCGCAGAAAGGAAGAGTTCGACATGGGCGACAAGCAGAGCAAACTCGACAGGCTGCTCAAGGCGCTGAACCACACCGAGGGGGATCGCGTGCCGGCGGGCGACTTCTTCTGGTCGGGGTTTGCCAGGCGATGTCAGGCGAAGTGGGGCGAAGGTTTCGACCCCTATCGCCATTTCGATCTGGACTACGTGGTGGTCAACCCCAACATGGACCCGCACATCCAGCCGTTCGAGATCGTGGAGCGAACGGACCAGGACGTGGTCGTCAAGACGGGATTCGGTGCGACGATTCGACGGCGGGGCGACCTGCCCATGCCATCCTATGAGGCGTTCAGCGTCAATGACGCCGCGGAGATGGCGGATTTCGGTTTCGACGACCCGGCCGACCCCCGGCGATTCTTCGAAGGCGGGGACGATCAGATCAACTGCGTCGGCGACGTACTGCTGCGGGACATTCCGTCGTGGGACGAGCGGGTGAGCGCCTACGTGGACGACTTCCCGGTGTTCGGTTCGATATGCGAACCGCACGAGTATCTCTGGCGGGTCATTGGCAGCGAGAACACGCTGTTTTGGATGGCGGCCGAGCCGGGCCGCCTCAAGGCGTTCATCGATCGTATCGGCACGTTCGTCCGTGACCTGACCGAGGCCGAGATCGAGGCCGGCCGGGGCAGGCTGTCGGGGATGTACGTGTGGGGCGACGTGGCCTATGTCCGCGGGATGCTGTTCGGCGCGCCGCGTTGGCGAGAGCTGTTCAAGCCGCACGTCAAAGCGCTCATCGATCTATGCCATTCACACGACCTGCCGGTGGTCTATCACGGCTGTGGGGACGCGCGAGAGATCTTCGACGACATGGTCGAGCTGAAGCTGGACGGCTACAACCCGCTGGAGGCCAAAGCCGGCATCGACGTCGTCGCGCTGAAACCCAAGTACGCCGGCAAGCTCGCATTCGTGGGCAACATCGACATCCGCGTCCTGGAGACCAACAACCCCGAGACCATCAGACGCGAAGTGCGCTACAAGCTGCAGGCGGCGAGGGGAGGCGGCTGGGTCTTCCAGTCGGACCACTCGGTGAGCAGTCAGGTCGCACCGGAGAGCTACGCGCTGGCCATCGACACGCTGCGGGCGGAGGGGACCTACCCGCTCGGCGACCTGTAACCCTCCGGTGAGGAGACGGAGATGCGCTGCGTCCATTCGTCAAGAGCCGTGCGTGCCTCGAGTGCGGCTCGGAGGCAGACAGGGGCGTTGCACGTGTGGGGCCTCGTCATTCTCGGGTGCCTCGCGTCGACCGGGAACGCCGGGGGCGCCGACAGGATTCGATTCGACAAGCAGAAGGTCTCCCGGGACGAGCTGAAACTCGTTGCCCGCCGACTGCACGACGCGATTAGCGCCCGGGGCGCGTCTGAAGACGCACGGAAGCGGCGCGCTGCCGCGCTCGACCCGCGAATCGATGCGCTGTTGACGTCTCAGAATCGGACCGACGGTTCAGCCCTGTTCGGGGCTTTCGCCGAGGTCAGACCCAAGAACAAACAGGACATCGACTTCGCCCGGGGGTACTTCGACCCGATTCGCACGCTGGCGTCTGCCTACGCATTGCCCGGCAGCCGTCACTACCGCAGCCAGCGCGTGGCCGAGGCCATCCACATCGGGTTTGCCTACACCCGAAAGCACGTCCGTCCCGGCTGCCCGAAGCCCGGCAATTGGTGGGTCTGGGCCAAGCAGATGCCTGACTGTCTGTGCGATCTGCTGGCCTTGATGCACGGGGGCCTCGAGCCGGACGACGAGGCGTACGTCATCTCGATCCTGGACTACCTGCTGGGCACCGGGCCGATCCGGGGGTCTGGCTACCACACGGGCAAGGCCGGCAAGGACGCGCTGAACGTGCTGAAGGTGGGTGCCTTGACGGCCGACCTGACGCGGATCACCCACGCCTGGGAGTGCATGGAGAACGAGGTCTCGCCCCACCTGCTGGAGGCGGACGGCACGCCGCTGATGACGGTGATCAAGTCGGACTTCCTGGGCATATCGCTGCCGTACATCTATGAGGGCTATCAGACCGTGGTCGCGTGGGCGCGGTTGACGCGGGGGACGCACTTGGCGCTCCGGCCGGAGACGACGGGGAAGATCAGCGCGTACCTGCTCGGCCTGGGAAGGTGGAATACGTTTGGAGAAACCGAAGTCGGCTGGATTAGCTTCACGTCCTACCGGGTCTTCTGGCGGCCTGCGCAGACGTTGTCGCTGGCGGGACGACTGGCCGAGACGGGCGTGCAGGACGCCGATCGGCTGCGGGCGATGGCCACCGTCCAGGACCGTCCACCAGTCGGCTGCCGGTTCTGGCCGAGCGCCGAGACGCTTATCTGCCGCAGCCCCAGGCACTACTGTGCCCTGGTGATGGCCAGCCGGCCGAGGCACCCCATCTCCTGGTCGTACAAGAACCATTTCCTGCATATCGGGAACCGTTGGTACTACGGTCGAGACGGACACCTGGTGATCGTCCGTCGTCCCGCGGAGATGGACCCGAATCTGACCTACACGCTCAACTGGCGACGGCTAACGGGCGTCACCCGCGACGGCGGCTCGCTTCTCGAGTCGGACCAGATACACAAGGAGGGCACAGGCTATTGGCAACCCGCCTATGCCCTGTGCAGGAATCCGATGGGGGGTGCCGCCGTCATGGATGAGCGAGACGCCATGGCCGGCATCGAGGTGCATAGCGGCCAGACCCGCGCTCGCAAGAGCTATTGCTTCCTCGACCGCCACAACATGATCGTCACGGCCGGCAGCCACATCGCCGGCGAAGGCCAGACCGAAACCATCGTGCACACGTTCCCCATCGGCGCCGACAACCCAGAGATCCTAGTGAACGGCAAGCGAACCGCGCTGTCGGTTGGGAAACCGACGCCAATCGCCACCCCGTGTTGGATCCACGGGCCCGGCGGCGGCTACTACCTCCCGACCAAAGGCGGCGTGCAAGCCCTGGTCGAGACCCGCCAGCCCGACTTCACCGACCACGGCAATCCGCCCCCCGACAGACGACCCAAGGCGCCCGCCCAGACGTTCGTCTCGATCGCCTTCGACCACGGTAGTAACCCAACGAGGGCGGGGTACGCGTGTGTCTACTTCCCGGTCGCAGCGGCTGGCGACATGCCCGACCTCGCGAAGGACTTCTCGAGCCGGGCGACTCAACGATGCGATGACGTCGGCCATTCGCTGCAATACGGCCCGCTGACCGCGATGGCGTTCTTCAGGCCCGGCGCGCTCGACGGCTACCAGGTTGACCGGCCGTGCTTTCTCATGGTGCGGAAGACGGAACACAGCATCCGTCTGGCCGTCTACGAGCCCTCGTGGCAGGATTGCGCGTTGAAGATCCGGTTTCCCCACCCGATCACCGCAGAGCAACTCCCCCAGAACATGCGAGTGAGCGGACGAGAGCTCATCATCGAGATCAAGTCCGCCCAGCCCTGTTCCGGGGTCCTGGCGACGCCCGACGGTTGAGGGGCTGCGTCCGGCCGTGGGTCTCGATGATTCGGCGGATGCTGGCGTATTGTGCGTGCCAGGCGTTGGGGCTGTATCCGCCGCCGAGCGTCATGACCACCGGCACGCCGCGCTGCATGCAGGCATCGATGACCATCAAATCGCGTTGGACGATGCCCTGCTCGGTCATCTTCAGAGACGCCAGCGGATCGTCCGCCAGCGTGTCGCAACCCGCCTGCAAAAAGACGATCTCGGGCCGGGCCCGCTCGAAGAGGGCGGGCAGATGTTCCCGCAGGATTCGCAGATAGGCCGCATCGCCTGTGCCTGCGTCGAGCTCGATGTCGAGATCGCTGGTGGCCTTCGGAATCGGGTAGATGTCGCCCTGGTGCATCGAGAAGGTGAACGTGTCGTCGTCGTCCGCAAGGCAGACGGCCGTGCCGTTGCCCTGGTGGACGTCGAGGTCGATGACCAGCGCCCTGCGGAGCTTGCCTTCCGACTGCAAGGTCCGGATGGCGATGGGCATGTCGGCGTAAATGCAGAACCCCTCCCCAGCGCCAGGCTTGGCATGGTGGTACCCGCCGCCGATGTTGATGGCGATCCCATGCCGACAGGCTTGACGCGCCGCCAGAAGCGTCCCGCCCGTCGCGTGCCGGAACGACGACAACACGCCGAGATCCAGCAGCTTCGGATGCACCAGCTTGATCGGCGGCGCTTCCAGGTACCTCGCCACCGTGCTCGAGTCCTTCAGGTTCGCCAGAAACCGTCGTGTATGAACGCGCAGGATCGCGCGTTCGCTGATGGGCGCGGGAACGAAGACGTCGGACGGTCTCAGCAGGCCGTCCGCCACGAGCCGTTCATAGATCCGTGCGTACTTGTTGATGTCGAACGGGTGCAGCCGCTCGAACCCGACGAGGTTGATCTGATAGTGACGGGAGTAGACGATGGCCACACGGTCGTTCAGGGCCCGACCGCCGCGGGGTTGTTTGACCTGCTTCATCGGTTTGGTCGGAACACCACATGAACCGACGCCCAGCAGCGCCAGCATGGCAACCCATCGCCCGACCGTCCGCCGTATGGGACGGAATGAAGATGCCCTGACCACACGGCAGCCAGGGCTTTCGAGGCAAACGGCCCTGCGGGATCGCGGTTCGGTCACAGCCTCGTCCTCCAACGGTGTCCTCGGCGCTGGACGCGCCCCAGAGCCGATCGTGCGGTATCATGATACCCGAAACCGCGACGGGGGCTTCAGCGGACGTAAACGACGGAGCAGGCCTGACCCCCTTTCACCTTCCGACCCCCTTCTCCCCGTCTCTGAGCCGGCGGGCGGGCGGATCACCATGATGATAGGTCCACTCACCAGCAGCGACCTCGCATGCGGATTGGGGAGGGCAAAGCGCGTCAGTCCTTTCTAACCAGCGAGGACGGAGGCTTCGGGAGGGATAGGAATACCTGAGGCAGCGTGAGGGCCTGGAGACCCAGGTGAGGGGCATCCAGGGGCGTCAGCGATCCAAGGAGGTGGAGCTGAGCTCATCGAGCAAGGACGCCAGCGTGCAGCTCATCCACAACCTGGCGACCCTGAAGCTGGGAGAGAAGAAGCTCTCGCGCGAGCAACGGTCGAGGCTGTTCCACTCGGTCGTGCGTCGTGTTGTGCCCAAGGATATGAAAATGAAGCGGGTGGAGATTGAGCTGTACGCACAGCCGAAAGAGCAAGGGCTGGTGACGCTGGAAGATCGGCGTATGGGCCAGCGGAAGCGGGAGGCTAGCATCGTGACGATGCCGTTGTCGGTATGAGAGAACCACGTCCTGCTATCGCGTGGGAATGGAGCTGTCGGTCAATCCTCTCCCTTGCCCTCTGGAAGTTGCGGCGAAGTCCTGGCCCCGCTCGACAGCCTAACCATGTCCGTTGGGATATCCTCAGTCGACTTCCCGTGGGAAGCGGTTCGGCGTAAGGTCGCCTGCACACAGCCCTTGACTTTCACTTCGGGTAGTTGGGTACGGGGCCTCCGCCTATTTGTATTTAACGATCGTGCCGTTCATTCCGACGGCGTACATGGTTCCTCCACTGCCCCATATCCCTTTGAAATCCGCCGTCGTCGGCGTGCTCATTTCCGACCACGCCGAACCGTTGTAGTGTGCAATCGTG